>ENA-OUOG01001774-OUOG01001774.1-marine-metagenome-genome-assembly--contig:-NODE-1774-length-23944-cov-3.191184_pt1 | contig 23944 bp, 32 predicted proteins | sample MGYA00248635_ERZ508505 | MGnify/ENA primary metagenome ERZ508505 (study PRJEB26176, sample SAMN06267871) | marine metagenome | isolation source: Saanich Inlet, British Columbia, Canada | place: Pacific...
CTTTCTTCTGCAAAAGAACTTGCAGATGTTGAGGCTGGTACAGACAAACGTGATATGACTAAAGCACAGCTGTTGCGTGGTACGTTCCGTGTGCTGTCACTGAAACTTGCGAAAGCTAATGTGCCTCTGTTGGTGACAAACCACGTTTATGACGTAGTTGGTGCATATATCCCGACCAAAGAAATCTCTGGTGGTTCTGGTTTGAAGTATGCTGCTTCTTCTATCGCTATGTTGAGCAAGAAGAAAGACAAAGACGGTACAGCTGTTGTTGGTAATATCATTAAGATCAATATGCACAAGTCTCGGTTTACCAAAGAACAAACTAAGGTTGAAGTGAAGCTTTCTTTCGATAAAGGTTTGGATCGGTACTACGGATTGCTCGACTTGGCTGAGAAGTATGACATTATTAAGAAAGTCTCTACTCGATATGAGTTGCCTGATGGTCGCAAAGTATTTGGTAAGGCTATCAATGAAAAGCCAGAAGAATACTTTACTCCTGAAATCTTGGCTCAACTTGAGGAAGCAGCACAAATGGAGTTTACATATGGTAGAGAGCCGGAGCCTGTAGAAGAAATGGAGGTTGAAAATGACGAAGTATGATTTTGTAGATCATGAGGATGCATTCCACAAAGATCACCATTGCATTGAAGTTTTAGATGGTCCCCTTATGGGGCTTATCTTTCAGTATGATACTGTAAATTTTATCGAGCCTGAAGATTCTGAGGGCGGTGACGCAACGTTGCAGTTTAACACACTCGCATGTCACAACCCAGATAATTTTGACTTGACAGACGACGCTAATGGGGATATACTCGGGAATATCCTATTGGAAATTATTACCAGCTCTTTGAAAGATATGGAAGAAACTGATGACAATCGAGAACTTAATTCTGAAGACCTTAATCCATGATGAAGATTATGCAAGGAGAACGCTTCCATACATAAAATCTGAATACTTCTCTGATCCAAATGAGAAGGTGATCTACGAAGAGATCTCAGAATACGTTCTTAAATATAATAACCCACCAACAAAAGAAGCTCTTGTCGTCCAGATGGATGACAGGAGCAACCTTTCTGATAAACAGTTTAGTGAGATCAAACAGATCGTATCTCACTATGACTATGAGAAGCAGAATAATGAGTGGCTCCTTGATGCAACTGAGAAGTTTTGTCAAGAGAAGTCTCTGTATAATGCCATCATGGATTCTATCGCAATTATTGATGGTAACTCTAAAGAAGACAAAGGCTCTATCCCGACAATTCTATCAACAGCTCTGAGTGTGAGCTTTGATCCATATATTGGACACGACTTCCTCGAGAACCATGAGGATCGGTATGACTTCTATCACAAGAAAGAAGAGCGTATCCCCTTCAACCTCTCGTATCTGAATGAAGTGACCAAAGGTGGCTTACCTAAGAAAACTTTGAATGTTATCCTTGCTGGTACAGGTGTGGGTAAGTCTCTGTTCATGTGTCATTGCGCTGCCGATAACCTGATGCAAGGTAAGAACGTTCTCTACATCACTATGGAGATGGCTGAGGAAATGATTGCCCAGCGCATTGATACTAATCTATTGAATGTGACTGTGGACAATCTAATGGAGATGCCAAAGCCTATCTATGAGAAAAAGATGGAGCGTGTGAAAAACAAGACAGCAGGCAAGCTGATCGTAAAAGAGTATCCGACTGCATCTGCCCACGTTGGTCACTTCCGACACCTTCTGAATGAGCTAAAGCTAAAGAAAAACTTTGTACCTGATATTATCTATATCGACTATCTGAATATCTGTGCAAGTTCTCGGGTGAAGGCTGGTGCATCTATTAACTCATATACTCTGGTAAAGTCTATCGCTGAAGAAATCCGTGGTCTTGCGGTTGAGTTTAAACTGCCTATCGTTACAGCTACTCAGACTACACGTTCTGGTTACTCCAACAGCGACATTGACTTGACAGACACATCAGAGTCATTCGGTCTACCAGCTACTGCTGATCTTATGCTTGCCTTGATCTCTACTGAAGAACTCGAGGAGCTTGGTCAGCTGATGATTAAGCAGTTGAAGAACCGCTTCGGTAATCCTAATCTACACAAGCGGTTTGTGGTTGGTGTTGATAGAGCTAAGATGAAACTGTTTGATGCTGAGGACTCAGCCCAAGAGGATATTATTGACTCTGGTCCTGCGTTTGATAAGAGCGGTTTCGGTGAGCGTAATCGTGAAGATGAATCTATGCGTTTTTCTACAAAACGTATGGGGCGGAAAGACTTTTCAGGGATACAAGTATGATACAAAATCAAACTCAAAAAGAGAACGAAAAAAAGGTAGCAGATGCTTTGGCTGCTGCTGGACTCGACTTTGTCATCACAAGATCTGACGGGAATGTTTGTCATGTAAATGTGTGGATTGGTGAAAAAAGTTGAACTTTTTTGAAAAAAGTTCTTGACTTCTTCGTTTTTGTGTGTTATGTTGTATGTATAAGTTAGGAAAGAGGGCAACACAATGAAGAAAGCACTTACAATGAACACAGCCGACAAAATTAGCGCTTACAAAGCAATCGCAGCCAGGCTTGCCGCAGAACAGTTTGAAGAAACCAAAGAAAAGTTTGAAAAAAAGTAAATTTAGGGGTTGACATCTGAGGTTACATATACTATATTAGTCTTGTAGGTTGATAAAGGAACTACTACTATGATGATGATGAACGGCGCTATGATGAAAAATGACGTAATCGAAGCTTTCAACAAAGCAGTTAATAACAAAGAAAACCAACACGAAGGTGGCGGTATGAACTGGAACTTTGTTGACGCCGATCTGAACATCGACTTGGGTATGTTCTACAGCGCTGAATATTTGAACGAATGTATCGGTATTCTTGTTGACAACTACTACGCATAAGGAGACATACTATGAATAATACATCTTGGACAATTAATGCTTACACATTCAAAAATGGTTATTACCAGTTAGCAGAATTTGCAAGTGGTCTTAGTCATACTCATGCTGATAAGTTTTTCAAGCGTCTTCGTGATACTAATCGTTTTGCTAAGATTGAAATGGCTCAATTACCCTAACTAAGGAGATATATAATGATTAATGTGAATGCTATTACTAACGTTGAATTTGCTGATGTTGATATGAGCGACTATCCTAAATTTTGTGATGCTTATATTGAATCAGCTGATTATAACGATCGTCCTGCTACTGAAGCAGAAATCGAAGAAATGATGAGTGATGGAGATATCTTCTATGACTTGTTGACAGATTGGTTACACTAATGCATGAGTTTTGTCTCCTTAGCTCAGCTGGATAGAGCAGCCGACTTCTAATCGGCAGGTCGAGGGTTCGAATCCTTCAGGGGACGCCAATAATGCGGGTGTAACTCAGTGGTAGAGTGTCTGCCTTCCAAGCAGTTCGTCGTCAGTTCGATTCTGATCACCCGCTCCAAATATCTACTTTTTATGGAGAAACAAAATGGCTAATAATGTAACCTCTCATATCGATTTGGGAAATGCTAACGAAGCTGCAACAGAATATTTCACTACGTTTTGTAGGTTGATGGGAGAAGATCAATGGAAAGCCTTTGATTTTTTATTCGGTGAGTCAGAAAAGACCCATTCTTGGATGATCGATAACATCGGTGCGAAGTGGTTGATAGTTGAAGATGCAGAAGATGACTATATGAACTTGTGTACAGCTTGGAGTTGGCCACTTGATCTATTCAACGAGCTTCACGAGAAACTCTTCGAACTCGATGAGAACATCGAAATCTTTGCATCTTTTGAAGATGAGATGCCAAACTTTGTGGGCTGGAAAGCATACAAGGGCGATGATGAAGAGTCTGAAATTTATCACTGCGACGACTTCGGTATGATCATCGAAGGGTGGAAAACAATTGAAGAACTTGAAGAAGAAGATGAAGATGAAGACAGCGTATGGGAGAAATGGGATGAGCAAATGTCCATGTTCTGGGAAGAACTATCAGATTATGTCAACAAACAGAGGCTTGAATTCTTCGGCGAATAAATACTGAGTACAGCAGGAGAACCAAGATGCTATCTTTTAACGAACTTGAGTATGGAAACCTAACAGAAAAACTGATCACCTTTGCAGGTAGAGCGTACCCAAAGTTTGGGAATGTTATCATTATGGCAGGTGGTGCGGGATCTGGTAAGGGCTTCGTGAAAGATAAGCTGGTCGGCGCTGAGGGGTTTACGTTCGACGTAGATGCGTTGAAGACTCTCAGCGCCCGCACTCCTGCTATTATCAAAAAAGTGAAAGACGAAACTGGCGTTGACATGACAAAGCTTTCTGCTGACATGCGCAACCCAGATAACGTGGCGAAGATGCATGAAATCATCGGGGATTATCTTAACCTTGACGACAAGCGTATGAAGGCGTTCTACACTTCTGTGTTGACTGCGCCAGTATCTCGTAAACCCAACATTATCTTCGATGTGACGCTCAAAGACTTGCGTAAATTGCAGAACATCACCAACCAAGTAAAGAACCTTGGTTATGACACCAAGCTTATCCACATCGTATGGGTAGTGAATGATATTGAGGTTGCCAAAAAACAAAACGCTATGCGTGATCGTATGGTTCCTGTAGAAATTTTGATCAACACACACCGTGGCGCTGCTCAGACGATGGGCGATATCATCAACATGGGTAGTGGTATCTCCAAATACATGGACGGTGATATTGTCTTTGCCTTTAACAAGGTTGGAGTTGACTCCGATTTAAAGAAGTCAGCCAAAGGTGGAGATTACATCAAAGACTCAAACTATTTCTATGTTAAGAAGTCTGGTAAGCCTGTGCAAAGCATGGCGAATATCTCACGTGAAATCCGTGCTAAAATTTCTGATTATGTACCAAAAGGAGTTTCTTGGGAGTGATATACGAACTGTTTCCGACAACAGTCTACAAGACAAATAAGAAAGTCTCGAACAAAGAAAAGAACGACTGGGTTGACATCATATTCGACAACTTGAATGAAGAAGGGTTCACTCAAGATATTCTGGGATTCTACCAAATACACCACAGGGAAGAAGTTGGGGGTGTGTACAAATGGATCATGTCAGAAGTAAGAAAATACCTTGAAGAGTTTGAGGTTGATCATAGCAATATGGACCTACATGTTACTAAATCATTTGTCAATATGTTGAGGGTGCAAGAAACTCCGATACATGAGCATTCTGAAAATCATTTGACATTCACATATTATCCTCATATCGCAAAGGGTCGTGAGCAAGACTTGCGGGTCTACATGGACAATCACACGCACCCTAATGAACCATACACCCACCTCTTTGATCAAATAAGTACAAGCTGGAACAATAGAAACAGCCTATCAAGAACTATATCTATTGAAGAAGGCGACCTCGTCATTCTTCCTGCAAAATTGAGACATTCAACACACCTTCGTGATCCAAATGTGAAAGGACTCGACGTCGGAACTTTTGAACGCAAACAAGTAAAAGACTCTAGAGTTTGCGTTGCTGGTGATATCATGATCACCCAAAAAGAAAAGTGTGACAATTTATGGAGAGTCCTTTCCCCCATAAAAGACTGGAGAACTTTCGGTTAAATGTATTATAGAGTACACTATGAAGTAGGTGATCGTGAATTTATCAGAGATTTCAACTCAAAAGAAGTTGCTGATTGTGAGGTTTGGTACTGTAAAGATTTATCGTTATCTGATGGTACCAAGTATAGTGCATACAAAATCACTAAAATTAAGGAGAGTGAATATGTCGGAGCAGAATATCGAGAACGAACTGGATCTGGAACTGTACCTAAACCCAGAAGCCGAAAGGCGAAAGCGGCGACTAATGCGGTCGAATGCAGCAAGAAAGCAACGACGAGAAAAAAAAGAAATCCGAAAAATAAAGCTTGACAAAGAGGAAAGAGAGCTCTATAATGAGTTTGATAAGATGCTCGAGCGCTGGGGGTTTCAGTAAAGCATAATGATTATAGTTGACAACTTTCTCAGCCAACAAGACTTCGAGGTTTTTAACGAAGCCTCGAAGTGGGAGCTTGGTCATGAAAATACATGGGTTGACAGGATGCAGGTAAAAACTCTATACTTTGAGTGGTTGTCTGATATGCTGTGGAACTGGTATGGTATGCCCAACTCTGCTGTTGGCTTTGAATATTGGACCAACATCTTAGAGAAAAAACATAGGCTGGATTGGCATGTCGACAAAGATGAAAACCTCGCCAAGAAAAGGGTAGTCAAAACACCTTTATTTGGTTGCGTTTTGTATGGCGTGCACGAAGACCTATCTGGCGGCAACCTTGAGATCGGAGGGTTGTTTGGGGAGTCAGAAGTAATACGACCTGTACCAAATCGTGTTGTATTCTTTGATGCTTCGGTGCCACACAGAGTATCCGATATCAAAACAGGCGTGAGAAGGACTTTCGCCACTAACCTTTGGGAGTATAAAATAGAGTTATGATGACAGAGTTTGAAGCAGACATTTGGGATAGAGTTAAGTCTCGGTTTCCCGACCTTGTCCATTGGGTGAGCCCACAGAAACTAATTGATGACTACTGGAGTGAGATACTAGATTATGACAATGCAGATGGTACGGGGTTTAACCTCTCTGAATACAAAGAAGCGCACCGCAAAGAAGAAGCCTGGATGGAAACAAGCTGAAGCAGAACATCAGAAATTTCTAAATAGTCTCGGTATAACAGATAAGAAGAAAACTGCGAAAGGGGAAAAATATGAAGCAATGGCGAAAACGCAGTCGTATGAGCGCAACCCAAAGGTCGTCAAAACATCGGACACGATCCCAACTGGACCGACTGCTCGACGAGATGGAAGAAACAGATACACAGGAACAGAAATCGTCGGAATTGCAACCATGCACAAGTCCAACGCAGTCCCCATCCGACGGGGAACCAAAGAAGCAATAGAAATTGCGCAAATGGCGAAATAAGATAGGGAGCTTCGGCTCCCTTTTCATTTTTATAAATAGTGGAGATATATAGCGTTGAGGAAAAACTATGCTAAAATTTAATGAACATTATTTGGCTGAATCAAAAGCTTCAGATAAATATGAAAAAGAAATCGCAGATCACATAAACAAAATGGGTGGGCAATTTACCGCTGAGAGACCTAAAGTGAGTACAAAATACTCAGATGTATTGGTATCTTCTGAGGGAGGCGAGCAGTCATGGCTTGAAGTCAAAATGAACCATACTGACAATTTGGCAAATCCACGTATCTACTTTGATGGTAGAAAGTGGGCAACTACTTATAGTATGCAGGCTGCTCATAAAGCAGTTGAGATTATGAACAAGTCAGACTCTGCCAAGCAGTTTATTAAAAGTATTGCAGAGTTTAGTGGCATCAAAACTCCAAAAATTCCTACAACTAAAGGTGGGATGAAAGATAAAAATGCTGTTCCTTTGAGCGTTATGAAAGAGTTTTTCGCTCAACCAGGAATCAATAGATATTTGCACTCAGAAGCAGATGTTGATCTCGGTGCAGTCATTACAGATCACTACCTTAACAATAAAGCAGAACCTGCATTTTATATGCAAGCTGGTGATGATTTTTATTTGGTAGGAAGAACAAATCCATTAAAATTAAAAGGTGCGGGTTCAATCCCACTGCTTTCGGGTAGAGGTGCCTTCAAAGTTCGTGTTGCAACAAGATCATCATATTATGAGGTTCAAGCCGAACTTAAAATTATAAAAATGCCTGACAGCAAATATTCTTTGAAACCAAAATCAACTAAGAAGAATCCCTTCAAATGAAAAAGTTTACCTCATTCATCACTGAGCAGAAGAACACTCATATGGAACATCTCGAAGATGCCGTTCTGAATGGTGGTGTCGATGGCGCACGTCAGGCGATCAATATGTTGCGCAGTATGCGTGATATGTTAGCAGGTAACTCAAAAGCTGCAGTCAATTCTACAGTAAAGTGGGATGGTGCTCCAGCTATTTTTGCAGGTATTGACCCAACAGACGGTAAGTTCTTTGTTGCTAAGAAGGGTATCTTCAATAAGAACCCAAAGGTGTACAAGACTCCCGCAGATATTGATGCAGACACCAAGGGCGACTTGGCCACTAAACTGAAAGAGGCGCTCAAGTATCTACCAGCGTTGGGGATTAAAGGGGTTGTCCAAGGTGATTTCTTATACTCAAAGTCTGATCTGAGGACTGAAACAATCGACGGAGAAAAGTGTGTCACCTTCCAACCTAATACAATTGTTTATGCTGTTCCGCTATCTTCCCCTCTTGCGAGAGAAATCAGAGCGGCGAAACTGGGGATTGTCTGGCACACCACATACGAAGGAAAATCGTTCGAGACGATGAAAGCTTCTTTCGGTAAGGACATCGCCACCAAGCTAAAGAAAACGAAGACTGTATTTTCTACAGATGCAAACTTCCGTGACGTATCTGGTAAGGCTACATTTACAGCAAAAGAAACAGCTGAGATAACTTCAGTACTGTCAAGAGCAGGTAAGGTATTCAACACGATTGATTCTTCATTACTCAACGGAATCTCTGATGACGACTTTATCTTATTGAGAACAAAGACATACATGAACACTCTCGTTCGTGCGGGAGAGAAGTTCCCAAAAGGTTCTGCGATTGTAACTGGTCTATACAACTATATAGATGGATACTTCGATAAAGAGATTGCCAGTAAGAAATCAGAAAAGGGTAAAGAGACTTGGAGAGCCAAAAAGGTTGAGGCTATGAAGTTCTTTGCGAATAACAGCAAAGCTGATATCGCTAAAGTCTTTGACTTAATGAATCTGATTATTGAGGCTAAGTTGCTTGTCATCAAGAAGATGGATACAGCATCTTCGATGGGAACGTTCTTAAGAACGAATAATGGTATGAGGGTAACTGCCCCAGAAGGGTATGTCGCCATTGATAAGATTGGCTCTGCCCTCAAACTGGTTGACAGGCTCGAATTCTCGAAAGCCAACTTCAGTCCAGAGATAATTAAGGGTTGGCAACGATAAAAGCCAAACCATTATAAATACTATATCAAAGACTACAAGTCTATTATAATACGTTGCGACAACATAGTCAACTACTTTTTGAGGAACAAATGAAAAAAGCTGTATTTACATTTGGGAGAATGAACCCTCCGACGATCGGTCATGAGAAGTTGGCTAAAAAAATTGCATCTGTAGCAAAGAGCGAGAAGGCTGATGATGCTAGAATCTACTTATCCCACACACAGAATAGTAGAAAAGATCCACTGGACTACCAAACAAAGATTAGACTTGCGGCAAAAGCATTTGGAAAGTCTGTCCAAAAGTCACAGTCAAAGACTATCTTCCAAATCGTACAAGAACTCGAAAAAGCTGGATACGAAGAAATCGTCATGGTCGTTGGATCTGACCGTGTGAATGAATTTCAAGGTTTGCTCGATAAATACAATAACAAGGAATATAAGTTCCAAAGTATCAAGGTTGTGTCGGCAGGTGAGCGTGATGCTGATGCAGAGGGTGTGGAAGGTATGTCAGCATCTAAAATGCGTGAAGCTGTAGTCCGTGCAGATAACCCTACAGCTGAATGGGTCGACTCTAAAGGAAACAAACAGCCAAGCTTTAAGTCGGGTCTACCTAAAAAGCTTCAAAATGATGCACAAAGAATATGGGACAGCCTTAATAGAGAGTTAAAAGAAGAAATGGAAAACGAAGCACTATCAATCCAGCAGAGATTGGCACGTGGGCGAGTGATGAAGCGCAACGCAAAGAAGATTGCTCGTATGCGTAAGATCAAGTCTAAGAAGAGAGCTGATCAAGATACACTCAAGAAACGTGCACGTAAGATGGCAATTCAGCTTGTTCGTAAGAAAGTTGCTGGAGACCGTGGTTCAAATTACGCTTCTTTGGGATCTTCCGAGAAAATGACGATTGATAAATTAGTCAATAAGAAAAAAGCTCAGGTTGACCGCATGGCAAAGAAACTGATCCAAAAAGTCCGTAAGGGCGAGAGCGAAAGGCTATCAAAAGCCAGATCTAATAAAACGGAAGGTGTCGAAATGAAGGACTTTAAAACTTTGTTTGAGGGAGCAGCACAGAAAAAGGTTCGTGCTGATATCGAACGTGAGCGTGAATCTGATAAACAGAAACACGATCGGGCTATGGACAGAGCGAGAACTCTTGACACTCAATCTAAAAACAGATCTGAAGAGAAAGATACACACAAAACTAAAGACGGAAGAACAGCCAAAAAAGGTTTGTGGTACAACATCAACAAGAAGAAAGAGCGTGGTGAAAAGCCGAATCCGAAAGGACATCCTGATCGTCCTTCTGCTCAAGATTTCAAAGATTCTAGAAAAACCACTAAAGAAGAAGTTGAGCAACTCGAAGAATTGACTGCTGCCGAAAAGAAACTTATCAATCAAATGTATGATAAGAAGGGCAATCTTACTCCGCTTGGTAAGAAAGTCATGGATCAGCGCAACGAAGAATCTGGTGCGGGTGAATATGGTACGACTAAATTGCGTAAGAAATATTCTAAGGATACCCCGATGCAAGAAAAAAGAATTCCTGTAAACCGTGACCCAAAAGAAGCTATGATGTCGAAAGCGATTGAGGCTCTACATCGCCGTGCGCAGTCGAAAGGTGATAAGGAATCTATTGGTGGTTATGCGTATGATGTCGCAAGATCGTTTAATGGTGTTTCTCCAAAAGAACTTGAAAAAGCATACAAAGAAAAGTATAAGTGAGATGCTTGCCTTTAGGGAATATATATCTGAGGGTATAAAGTTGAAGTATATCCGTGACAAGAATATGGGTGTCCTTAAAATGTGGGACACAAAAGAAAAGAGCTGGGTTGAGCTGCGTGGTAAACCAAACTTCGAGACAACGTTTGACCCAAAAGATCCGCTGCATAAAGCTATTAAAGATCTCGGCAAAGCGGCTAATATATCAGACTTTGTGAATGGTGACACAGTAAGTATTAACCCAAACCACCCAGACGGTAAGAAAGCCTTAGAAACAATAAAGAAGTTGATGAGATGAAAAAATTTAACGAATATGTTGAAGAGACAGTAGACGCTACATGCGAGAGCTGTCACGAAGAATTGGTTATTGAAGCTGCTGAATATCAAGGCAGAAAGGTAAAACTCAATGACCCGTTCCGTAATTCTGATGGTAATAGTAAGTTTAGTGTTTACGTCCGCAACGATAAAGGTAATGTTGTTAAGGTCAACTTCGGAGATCCAAACATGGAGATCAAACGAGACGATCCTGCCCGTAGAAAGTCTTTTCGGGCCAGACATAACTGTGACAATCCTGGACCAAAATGGAAAGCCCGTTACTGGAGCTGCTACCAATGGCGATCAGGATCAAAGGTAGATAACTAAGGAGAACCCCAATGCCAAGTCTAGTAGAAACAGTAAGAATGATGCAGGCTGAAGCAATTTCAGCTGCACAGAAAAAGAAAATTGCAGCTATCGAAAAGGATAAGAAGCTTTCGGATAAAGAAAGGTTCAAACAGATTGATGCTGTTATGAATGAAGCAAAAATGAAATGCCCTGAATGTGATGGAAAAGGATGCGACCATTGCGATAACAAGGGATCTCATGATATGGAAGAAAGTAAGGGAGCTGCTCTCGCTAAAAAGCTGGCTAAAGCATCAGCTTCTTCAGAAAAGGGTAAGAAGGCTGTTACTCTGAAAAAGGCTCCATGGGAGAAAAAGAACGAAGATAACACCAACGATAAGTCTGATGACGGTGAAGGTATGGATAAAGTCCAACCAAAAGCTTTGAAGAAAAAGTTTGATGACCGTAAAGATAAAGACATCGACAACGATGGTGACGAAGACGATTCTGATGAGTATCTTCATAATCGCCGTAAAACTATTTCTAAAGCAGTAAAAGAAGAAGTTGAACTTGATGAAAAAGTAAACGCTAAAGCAATTCAAAAAGCAGTTGACGATGGCAAGTCTATGGACGCTATTATGACTATGTTTGCTAACAAGCGCACAACTAATACAGACGAAATCCGCAAAGTCGTAAAAGACTACATGTGGAAGAAGCGTATGAAAAAAGAAGAAGTCGGGCTGGATGAAGCTGACGAATATACAGATGATGAAGTCGAAATGAAGAAGGCACCTGCCAAGAAGAAAAAGGGTAAAGAAGACCCGAAGAATAAGAGCGGTGAAGAAGTTGATGTTGAACCAACTCTCGACGAAGCTCAAGAAATGACTCCAGAGCAAGAGAAGATGCGTGAAAAGTATGTTATGAAGTTGAAAGGTCGTATGGACGAATTTAAAAAGAAATACGGTGACCGTGCAGAAAAAGTCATGTATGCAACAGCCACCAAAATGGCTATGAAAAAATAACTAAATACTTAAAGTAAACTCTAAAGGAGAACCCCCATGGCACAATGGACAATGACAGATGCTGCTAATGGTATGCCAACATATGCTAACAACATTCTGAATGTGGCAGGACCATCGACAGGTCTATACGGAAACACTACAGCTGAAGCATTTGTTGCTAACGTAGCTGTGGGTGTATTTGGCGTAAGCGCTGACGAAATGAATCACGCTAACGCTGCGGCAACAGAAGCGACTAGCGTTACCCACGCTGGTTGGACACTTCGTACAGAAGGTACAGGTGGACGTGCTGGACGTGTACAGTATGAAACTCTAGTGGCGGCTGGCTCTATGACTGCTGGCGCTAATACTGACAATACACAACTTCCAGACTAATCAAGGTAAGTAAAGGGCTAGAGAATGGCTATCGACAGAACGAAAAAGGTATCTGAATTTGCTCGCATTTCACGTGCGGGCACAGATGACCTGTTGCTACTTGTGAATGACCCTAATGGAACACCATCCACTAGGACAATCACAATTGAGAATCTATATAATGATGTGGGTGCGGAAGCTGTTTTCTATGCCAATACTACCTTCAAAGCAAACTCTCATTTCCAGTCGAACACTCTGTTTACTGGGAATGATAATCGCTTTAACAGCAACGTACACTTCACCAGTAATCTAGCAATCTCGAATACATCTTCCATCGAAGCGTATGGTAGAACGTATAGCGGATCAAACCCACCTATCGGGAATGCTGAGTTTCAGGCGTTTGTGGCAAACACCAACTTGTTTATCCAGACACTTCAGGCAAACGGTACATTCCTCCTGCCTAACGGTGCGTTTGCTGTTGCGAATACAACGTACAATACTGATCTGGCAAATACTAACTCGAGGCTACAGGGTCTCGAAGCGTATGGTCAGTTGGCTTCTAATGCTCACGTTATCAATACTTATGTTGCCAACACGGTGTATCAGACGTTCGTGGCGAACACCAACTCGAACATCACATCCGACCGAACAAGGTTGACAACTCTAGAAACTAAAGTTGCTAACCAAGAGTCTCTGACTGCTAACGGATTTAATGCTGCTTTCGCTAATGCGGTGAGTGTATCTTTTGCACAGACAGTGGCATATACTTCGAGCAATTATATCCCACGAAGCAGTAACACCAGCGCAAGGTTTTATAATCTGAGTGGGCAAGTAGATTCTACATACATTTCGATTCTTGGTTTTAAGATTGGTAAATTTTGGGACACTTCTCAACATGGCGATATCGCAGGAAAGCCGAATGCGAATGGCTCTAGTGTGGCGTTCGAAAATTCATTTATGGTCGGCAAGCCTTCTCCCTCTATCGGCTTCCAAGTAGCTGATAATGTAGGAAATACAGCTCTGAGGTTTATTGATGCGCCAGGATGCATTGGCTCAGATAATGAAACTGTCTATGCATATAAAGGCTTCACATATACATTCTATCCACAATGGTCGGATAGGAATAGGAATATCATTATCGTAAATACTGCGGGAGATGAGAATTCTGCATTCTCGAATGGTGTTTATACAGCAAATACTGGCCACTCACCACAGGATGTAGATTCTGGCAACACCATTATCGTGGTGGCGAGGACTGAGTTTGTGATCCCAATGGCGCAGGAAGCTAACCTCTATTATATGGATACAGCCAACTCGCAGAACTATGGAACGATTGTAATTAGATAACATGATTGATAATTTGACTGAGGAAAACTTCCAGCTATTCGCTATGAAACATTACCAGAATCCTCATTGTATGGATTTGCTAGAATTTCATGATGATCTTAAACGTATTCGTTACATTAAAAGACTGCTGAAGAAATACAAAAGCACGAACGAACTGAAAGAACGGCTGATCATAAATCATTTGGTCGTTCTTTACAATATGTTTGAGGGTAGAGCTATGACTCGAATGCTACTCTTAAAACTGGATGAGTATCACGATTGCCTCAAGCCATTTCTCATACTATTAAATTACTGGACTGTCGATGTTGGGCTAATAAATAACAATAAGATTGTAGACTCCGATATTGGTCTTGATAAAAAAATAGTAGAAGCTCTAAGGAATATTTAAAATGGCAAGATTAGTGTTTCCAGGATCCCCATCAAATGGCGACAAGCACGAACATGCTGGTAAGGTTTTTCGGTATCTTGCGACTAAAAATCGTTGGGATACCGTTGGAACAAAAGCTGTGTCTGCTACAAAAGCTGAAGAATTAGAAACACGACTAGCTACCATTGAAACTGAGGGTAGCGGGACTGGGACAGAGGCTATTGCAAATGCTTCCCTACTTTCCTTGTCAGATCTAGAAGCTGGGGCGATGTCTTTTGACCAAGAAAACAACCGCTTGTATATTACGAATGGGACTGGTTGGTATAGTATTGCGCTTGTTAATGAGGCACCTTCGATAACCTTCGCTTCTAATGCAGAATTTACTATGGGTCTTGCTGGGGCTAATACTGTTGACTTGACATATACTGTTGTTGAGCCTGAAGGAACCCCAACGGTTGTTACAATATCGAATACAGGGTTGGCCAATACTTCTGTTGCGAATGTCCAACATTTTACTTCCAACAATACGATTAGAGTAAATAATTTCTATGCTAACACAGAAGTTGTCGTGAGTGGAATTATTCGTGCAACTGTTTCAGATGGTATTAACCTCGGAATTACTTCTGCTCCTTTCATAATTTCGAATAGCTCAGGTTTGTACGATTTCACGAATTTCTACATCGAGCATTCAGTATATGGTCGTGATGGACCGACTTTATCTGTACTGAGGGCTAATATGGGTGGTACTCATGATGCTGCTCTCCGCACGAACTCAGAGTTTTTTGATGAGGGGTATTTCACTGGATACGGTTTGTGGACCGTACCAGCAACTGCAGATTATCAGATTAGAATATGGGGTGCAAGCGCATTTCAAACAAACGATGGTGGCACTGGCGCTAGGGCAACTGCAACCTTTAGTTTGAACAAAGAAGATCAAATCCAATTTTTGATTGGTCAAGCACCAGCTGATGAGGCGAGTAAAAATAGTCCAATCCACGGCGGAGCAGGTGGAACATTTGTTTCGAGAGGAAACAAGGGTCCTACAATGACTCTTTCTGACTTAATGATGGTTGCTGGAGGTGGGGCTGGTGGACATAATGTCAGAGGCGTAACAACATCTGCGGACAGGTTACAAGCTCGAGGGCAAGAATCAACAACTCCTGGGTATGGGACAGATAATATCTATGATGGTGGGAGTTCTCAGACAGGAGCTAGTTGGAATGCTGCGGGTATAGGACCAGTCTCACCCCAAGCAATGCCATATACTGCTGGTGGGTTGGGTGGAGGGCAATCGGGTGGCGCAACAGGTACTGGTGGATTTGGCGGCGGTGGTCGCCATGGCAATACACATGGCGCTGGGGGTGGTGGTTATGCTGGTGGTGGCGGTTCAAGCGTTGATCCATATATGGGCGGCGGGGGCTCTTCATATATAGCATCTGAAGCAACCAATACTGAAATTGAAAATAGTCTGGTGGCTTACCAGCACAACGGACGTATCGAAATAACGAAAGTGGTCTAAAATGGCAGACGTAGCAGACTTAGTATTAATTTATCAATTCATTAAAAGGTTGACGACACCTTTTAATAAGACCGAAGCGTACAACCTTGGTCTTATTGATGAGAAAGGTAAGCGTCTGAAGAAGGCGCAGACATCAGAAGAAAAGAAGGCGGTGGGATACTTTGATCGTCTCGTATTCAATATCAAACGTTTGCTTGAGCGCCTTCCAGGTGGATCTTCACGTATTGCATCTTACGGTGCTGCGCTGTGGCTGATCAAAGAGGGTAAGATTGATAGAGAATATTCAGAAGAAGAAATAGCAACAGGGTTATATGAAGCTATGGATGAAGTTGACGAAAGAACAAACAAGAAGCTCAATGAGTTGATGGAGGAAGCGCCCACCAATTCTACAGGTGCTGCAGTTGCTGGTACTAATGACGATATGACTTGGAAACCAGACGCTCGTAAGAAGAAGATCAAAGAATTCTTGAGACGTTATATGGAAAACAAAACCAAACGTGAAACTCTCAAGACTCGCAAAGAGTTTATGAAGCGGATGGGCTTGTGATGTTAAACTTCAAGGAATACTTACAAGAGCAAGAAGAAATCACGCTGTCTCAGATGAAAGCATTTGAGAAGTTCGTTGATCGTATGTTCGAGAAGTTTCAGATTGACTTTGAGTTTACCAAGCACTTTGGTGAGCGTATGTCCGATGACAGAAATAAACCAAATATTAAGATGAAAGAGCTTGCGGTTTTTATCAAAAAGATATATAATAAGCAAGGTAAGAACTTGAAGGGTGTCGCTGGTGCCGAGGCTGTTATTAAAGATATGCAGTCCGACCTCAACATCCCCGTAGTTGTTAAGTATGATCAGAAGAACGATGAGTTTGATGTGGTGGCTAAAACCATCATGCGCAAGAAAAACTTTAAGACACCAAATAAGGTTATTCAATACAAATGATACGTGTATATTTAATGTTGTTTATTCTTGGAAGTCTCGGAGCCGCAGGTTTTGGGGCTTATACATTTTACCAAGACACTCAAGATAGGATTCAAAAGCTTTCTTCAGACAACACTAAACTTTCCATAGCAGTTGAGTCTAAAGATAAACGGATTCAAGCTCTTGAGGAGCAAGCACAAGCAAATCAAGAACGTATGTCTAATCTACAGTCTTCACTACAAGAAGCCGAAGGTTATATTGATGGACTTCGTTCGACATTTCAGAAGCACAATTTGACAAACCTTGCTGCTAAAAAGCCAGGATTGATAGAAAAGAGGATGAACGATGCGACCAATGAACTTTTTGATGGTCTCAGCGGCAGGACTGTTACTGAGTAGCTGCGGCGTTGTAGGTAATCTAAGAACACCTGAGCCTGAGATTGTAACAGTAACGGAAACTGTTCCTGTTGTAGTGCCAAAAGCAACTCCCCCAAAGGATATGCGACTGGAGAATATTCGCATATATGTTGTGAGTGAAGACGAGAACATCAACGAATTTAAAGAAACTTTCAGAAAAATACATGGCGAGGTAGTCTTTGTTGCAATTAGCATTAAAGACTATGAAAACATGAGCCTAAATATAGCTGAAATGAAGCGATACATAGACCAACAAAAGCAGGTTATTTTGTATTATGAAAGCGCTCTGACGGAGGAAAACTGATGGTATTACAATCTTCGGGACAAATTAGCATTTATGATATCCACGGCGAATTCGGTGGTAATAGGAAGCTTAAAAGCTATTATGGCGCTGCTTCCGGCATCCCGACTTCTGGAGAAATTTCTATTAAGGATTTTTATGGAGCAGGGAGCGTTCAAACCCTTTATTTGGTCAACTCAAAATTTAGCTTCGCCGATATGAAACCAGTTTTGGTAAATGCTGGGTATGATGGAAAGTCGGCGAAACTTGACGTTCTGATGTTTGGCGTTTTCTCGCTTGGGCAAATGGATTTCACAAATTTCCAAACATCTTATCCTGGAGTGAAGCTCAAAATTGATCTGAGGAGTGGTTCCTTTATAGCAGGAAAAGGTGGTAATGGCGGCACGACAGGCGCAGGAGGTGCTGGCGGGCATGCTATGAGATTTAACACAGGTGTTGGTGTTGAGATCGTCGTTGCATCTGACTGCGGCGTTGCAGGTGGCGGTGGAGGCGGCGGTGGTGCCGCTTTTAATGCAGGTGGCGGCGGTGGCGCAGGTGGCGGTAATGGTGGCGGCGGCAGCAGCCAGTCAGGTGCCAGCTCCACAGGTGGCGCTGGTGCCACCACAAAGGGCGCCAGAGGTGGCGATGGTGGTGGCTCTGGCAATCTTGTCGGCACCGCAGGGCGTGGCGGTCTTTTCGGTGGCGGCGGCGGAAGATGGTGGTCTGGTGGTAAAACAGTCGGTGCCAGCTTCGGCGGAGGTGGCGGCGGTTGTGCAACTAGCGGTAGTGAAACGGACGCCGAAGCTGGCAGTAACTATAATGGTGGTGGCGGTTTCTCAAAGCTTGGCAGACTTCGTTTCCAGAATTTCGGTGGCGGTGGTGGAGGCTGGGGTGCTAGTGGGAGCGGTGGTGGTGATCCAAACCTCTCAGCGAGCTATGGTGCTGGGCTTGGTGGCCGAGCGGCTTTGTTTTCTAGAAGCAGAAGTTCGGCGAGTTGGACGGTTAATGGAACCGTTGCTGGTTTACGATGATAATTTCAGGAGTTTATTGAAATGAGTATCCAAAATAGATTGATCTCTAGTTCTCCTCAGTTAAGTTTGGGGTTCTCTTCGCTGACAGAACAGCAGATCGAAAGAGCATGGGGGTTTGGTCTAGCAAATAGATTCGACTCTCTCCATTTCATCGCCGGATATACATACCAAGATATGATTGCGGAAAATCTTTTGCAGGAAATTCTTTCTAATTTTTCGATAGAAGTTCCTCAGCATTTTTCAGAAGAGGTTGTCCCATCAATCCAGAATATCCAATTTGTTGCTGGAGCCCATGACGGACCAATTGTATCAATTGAAGGGTTTCTCGCAGATATAGGTAAGTCTCTAGCGTTTGCATTAAATGTCACACAGCTTAGTGATGATAGTGATGAATATTTTGATATTGACATTCTTGGAACACCAACAGTAAGAGCAAGAACGAATATATTTACAGGGGAAACCAGCTTCGTACCTGGAGGAAACCTTTTGCAGTGGTATGAGTCTTGGATTCCAGGAACTGTAGAAGATTATACAAATTTAAATTATATCAACGAAATCCGATTTCGTTACAGAAAGGATGATGGTTCTCTCGTTTCTACGAAAGTTTATGGAGATACAAGAAACTTGCTATTCTCAAATTCTGGCGAAACACAAACGTTGGTTGATCCATCGGCATATGAAGTTTGCATTTCAAATCCAATAATTGTTACCAGTAATACTGATGAGAATTGCCATTTTTCAGACACTACCTCGATTTTACCTGAAATATTTGATCAAGATTTTTGCTTGATTGCTTCAAACACATCATCCAGAAACAACACAGAAAATAATTACTTTAGGTTTCAGGTCCTAGATTTGCCTGAAGAAAAAATTGTGGAAGAGGTTGAAGAGGATCTGACTGTAAGGGCTTCTGTTAGCGTTTCTGACGTTCAGGGAATATCAAATGTTGAAGTTGAGATGCTAGGGGATAACAATCCGAATGGAGATTACCCTATCCAAAGAATGAGAAACTTCTATTCAAATGGGCATATCGGAGAATGGTATTCATCTAACGGCGTCTTTCAAATTCAACCTTAAACTTCTGAAAAGTATTATATTATGAATCATGGAATTATTTTAGGTGGGTATTCGCTCGCAGGCCAAAAAGAGACATTCATTAATAGATCTCCAGGATCATACAGAATTGCTTCTTATTGCAGGGAGCTTGGCTGGGATATGGATGTCGTTGATTACATTGCCCTGTGGGACCCTAAAGAATTATTTGATTATCTGTGTCAATTGATAGAGAAGAAGCAAACCAAATTTATTGGAGTTTCTTATAATTGGCTGGTCGGAATATCAAATAATATACTTGACTTATTTTCTTCATTAAAATTAAAATTCCCAAACCTCATAACGCTCGTTGGGGGACAGACCCCATTCAATACGGATTTGTCCGCAGATTGGTATGTTTATGGGTATGGTGAAGAGGCACTAGATGCTATCTTGAAATATGAGTTTGCAGAAGGGGATACCCCAATATCTATCGCAAAGTTTGGTGGTAGATATGTGAATGCAGTAAAAGACTATCCATCTATTTCTTCTAAAGTCTACAACATTAAATATACCGAGAGAGATCTTCTCGATGATAAAGACGTCATATCATTAGAAATGTCACGTGGCTGTAAGTTTAAATGCAGTTATTGCAATTACCCATTCATTGGCTTTAAGAAAGATACAAGTACAGAAGAAGAAATACTGTATGCTGAGTTGAATGAAAACTACCAAAAGTGGGGGACTACAACATATATCATTGCTGATGATACATATAATGATCGTATGGAAAAGATGATTAAGTTGCGAAATGTTGTAAAAAGACTGGACTTTGAACCCAACTTCGCTTGCTTCATTCGAGCTGATCTTTTATCAACTAACCCAGACGCCATTAAAGTTTTGACTGAGTCAAGAGTGTGGTCTCATTATTACGGGATTGAAACCTTTAACCGTGAGTCGGGTAGAGCTATCGGAAAGGGTATGGACCCAAATAGAATAAAGGATGCAATCCTATCAACCAGAGAATATATGCTAAGTGAGATTGATGCGTATAGAGGAACTGTTGGTATGATTGCTGGGCTTCCTGGAGAATCCCCAGAATCTTGGCAACAAAGCGAGGACTGGTTTAATGAGCATTGGTCGGATCAAAATAGACTTTGGTGGGCTCTTCAAATAACGAACGATAACGACAACCTCAGCGCATTCGGTCAAAATTTGAAAAAGTATGGATACAGAAAGTGGTGGGGTCCGACACCAACAGATATGACTATCGACGAAGTGCATAAACAGTCTGAAAATAATATTGTTTGGGAAAATGATTTGACAAATATTTTTGAGGCTGACCAATACTGCATCAAGATTAGAGAAAAGAAACAACCTCTAGATTCTTTTACCACGATGGGATACGTTCCCCATTTCGGTGTTCTTGGCGCACAAAAAATTATTTGCAACAGTGAAACAAAAATTATTAACGATCAATGGAATGAGGTTGCATTACCAAGAGTAGATAGATATATTCAAGGTAAGAAACTCCACTTATAAATATGTGAAACGGCTAACAATTAGGATTCATTGAGATGGTACAAAAACTGGGAATGCAGAACTTGACGGGCGACAGCCTAACAGTCGGTAATACCGTCATCACAGGAACAGGTGTCACGGGTGACATCCTAACAGTGGGCAATACTGTCATCACAGGAACTGGTGTCACGGTAAACGATGAACCGCTATCAGGCGGATCCGGTGGTGCGGTAGTTTATGCCAATACAACATTCTTCCCGACATCAGGTTTGACTCCTGGAAGCTTTGCTTTTGCTAATAACAACAATACTCTGTTTATGACGAATGGATCAGGTTGGTATAAAATTGCTCTAGTGAACCAAAACCCATCTATTACTGCCAGTATTGAATCTGCTCTTATGGGTAAGTCCGGTAACACGATAATATTCACATACAGCGTTTCCGATCCTGACGGGATACCCCCAACAGTGACAGTTGCAAACAGCGGGTTTGCGAATAGCAGCGTCGGTAATGTTGTCTTGTACACTTCAAATAATACTGTCGAAGTCAATAACTTCTCAGCGCAACCGTATTCAGCCACAATCACCATAACTGGTTCTGACGGTATCAGCTTTGATACGGATAGCGTGACGATCAATGTCACCTTTTCTCCTGATCCGTTCTGGGTAAAAGATAGTTACGGTAAACCCCAATACACACATTTGACTGGAGATGAACACGTGTATTGGTCTAGAACAGGATCAGAGTCAGATTTTAGTGCAGGAGCTGATACAAATACCAACTTGCATTTGGTTTATAAAGTAGACGGCGAAAATGCCGAGTATGCTTGGACAACATATATGCAAGCTGATATGAATAATTACAATCAAAGCCACAGTGGCAACCAGATGACAAGCTCAAACAATCAGCCGATCTCTGTTATGACAAATCCGATGGTGATAGGCGGGCAGTCACGATACACACCTATGTTTTTTAGAATGGACCCAAATAGCGGCGCACCCTTAAAGGCGGTTGCCATCCCATATGGGTTCTATAGACCATACGAACCCTTTGCAGTAGGTTCCACCAGCGTTGCGGGAGACGGGTTTTGGTTTGCTGGCGGTTCAAATGTCGGCACAAACACGATCTGTATTGCAAGATCACCCCATAACATGTACACTTCTGGGGATACAATCAACAGCGGAAACACCCATTTTTACAAAGCGCATTCTATGTCGTCATATAATAGCGGAACAGCTGTACAGGATGCGTGCGAGCTGGCAGATGGCTGTATTGTAACTGTTGGCCATTCTTGGGTTACGTCAGGCGCTCCCAACTACTATTTTGGGTATACCTCATATGTGTTAAAATTTAACAATGATGGGACATATAATTCTTCTCAGTCATATCAAAATAACCCATGGGCGGGAACATCCTATTCAAACGGATTCCTGCCCCTAAGAATAAAACAGGCGACAAACGGTAACATTCTTATGGTGGGGTATGATGCCCGAGCCGCAACAAATTATCAACCGCAGGCACAACTTGTCTTGTTTGATAGTAGCATGACAGTTCTCTATAAGAGAGAAATATATCCAACCGGCAAATCAAGCACGAACGGACTGTGGAGAGCAGAACAAATTGAAATCGCTGATGATGGCAATTTTGTTGTATTTTTCTGGGACTCAAATTATGATCAGTTTGTTATCGGTAAATTTGATTCTAGTGATTTAACAGACTCTGGCGTACCTTATCTTTGCGGTTCTGGTATCACTACGGGCGGCATAGGTGGAACAAGCTCCAAGGCTGGTAAATTTGTGTTTAGTGTTGATCGTGGAACAAATGAGTTTACACATACAGGAACGCTCGACTCTTGGCCATTAGAAAATCTATCAGACATTTTTGGGTCTGCGACAGCAACAACTTGGGTGGATTCAGGGACATCTACGTTTACGGCGAGTAAGGGTTCTGGTCCGAGCCTTACTCAATCCACATACACTCCAGTTGATATATATGGTAATCATCCAACGAATTATAGTGGAGACCCAAATTATTTTAATGTGATCACAACAGATTACAACTATGCGTTCAATATCACATCAAATACAGACTTTACTCAATTATAGAGTTTAATAAATAATATTAAATTTGAATTTGAATTTGGGAAGAAACCATGACCGATATAGACCTATTTCAGCTCTTGGAGGATAGAAGGATCGAATCTGAAAAGAGATCGGATATTCTCCATAAAAGGATCGGGGAGCTTCGTGACGAAATGGCCAATAAAATAGACGAATCCCATAAAGAAATTATGCATGAAATTAAAGAACTGCGTAAAGAACAGCAGCTTCACGCAAAAGAAATGTCCCAGAGAGTTTCTTCGCTAGAGCGTTGGCGTTGGCTCCTAATGGGCGGGGCTGCGGTTATTGGGTTTATCATAGCAGGTGGGCTAGAACTCATTTCAAAAATTTTGTAAAAACTTCTTGCTATCATAGAAGTCTTGGTGTATACTGACTTCTATGAGCAATTTTATAGACACAAAATACCTACATCTGTTATCTTCTCAGCTTGATCAATTCAAGCGCAAGAACGATACGCTATACAACTTTCGGTGTCCGTTCTGCGGGGACTCTCAGACTGACAAAAACAAAGCACGTGGATATATGTTTCTCAAAGAGGGTACATATATCTTCAAGTGTCACAACTGCGGCAAGGGTGCATCTGTAGGCAACCTGATCCGCCACGTCAACCCCCAAATGCATAAAGAATACTCTCTTGAGCGCTTCGGTGATCGAGAGCGTAAGCCTGTTGCACCCAAGACTGACACTTATAAGAAGTTTCAGAAGAAAGAGGACTA
>ENA-OUOG01001775-OUOG01001775.1-marine-metagenome-genome-assembly--contig:-NODE-1775-length-23943-cov-4.130898_pt1 | contig 23943 bp, 21 predicted proteins | sample MGYA00248635_ERZ508505 | MGnify/ENA primary metagenome ERZ508505 (study PRJEB26176, sample SAMN06267871) | marine metagenome | isolation source: Saanich Inlet, British Columbia, Canada | place: Pacific...
CAGGCGCATAGTTCGCACTGACTAGATACATAATTTCACTGTTTGGCAGGAGCGTCATAAAGCCATGCGCACAGCCTTTCGGTATATAAACCATCGATCGGTTCTGTGATGTCAATTCAAATGCTTGATATTTACCAAAGCTTGGCGAGTCTGGGCGCAAGTCGAGTGCCACATCATACAGAGCACCAGCAACGCATTTCACAAGCTTAGCCTCAGCATGTGGCGCTCGCTGATAATGCATTCCGCGAAGTGTTGCACTCTCTGCGCTAAAGGACGTATTCGCCTGAACAAATCTTGATTCTAGTCCTGCCGATGCAAATTCCTCAGCACAAAACATGCGAGAAAAAAAACCACGCTGATCACCACGTTTTTCCAGCTCGATTAAAAACACTCCGTCAATTTTACTCGGAATAAACTTCATTGATACCTGACATGGATCACTAGGCTACCATAAACATTATTTTTGAGAATAATAATCACCATACTCAACGCAAATAGTTGTGCGTCCATCATCTCGTAAAAAGGCCTTCTCATAAGCAGGAAAGATATCCTCCGGTTCCTCCAGGCGAATTACATCAAGTGATGTCGACATTAACTTGATTGCGTCTGTGAAGTCACCCACGTGCTGTGACTGCGGGTGCAGCGGGTCTATAGAACCTATTCCCACACGGACTATGATTTTAGTTCGGTAACCACCTGAGGACATTTCCTTAACCTTGTCGATATGGTTTATAAGCTGGCTCATGCCACACAACAAGAAATTCCATCGCGGAAAGATGCTGATTGGTACTTTCCCGTCAATTGCCAAGCCAAGGCTCATACCCATTTGCATTTCTTCGGCAACCGGCAATTCAACTAACTGTTCAGGGTCGATATCCCTTACCGTATTAGACATAGCAGTTCCAGGACATGCTACTGCTTGGCCAATAAAAAGAGTATTAGGTTTGGCTGCAAGCCATTCCATTGACCTCTTCAATTCATCAAAATAACGCATCCGTTTAATCCTAGAATTGCACCCGCGTGCCAGCACCGGCATGTGGATATTTGTTTTCATATCTATAGTGAACTATCATTGGATCACTGCTATCGTCAAAAGACAATTGTTGAGTATTCCACGTTTTCCGAGTGTCGGTCACAACCGATTTGTTATTATCTTCCACAATAAACCGAATGGGTAAGTCAAAATTGCGACTGTACTTGATGCACTCGTGAGCGATGCCCGTTTCAGCAGTCATGTCACCAAGAAAGCAATGCACACGCGCTTCACCACCATCTCGTTTAATTGACATCGCTGCGCCTACGGCAACAGGTAAAACACCACCAACAATAGCAGATGAATAAATTTTATAACTGGGAAAACAAAGAGAGATCGAACGACCCTCCATAATCTCATCCATCACTTTTTCAGGTGGTACACCTTTAAGCAAACATTGGTAATGTGACCGCCAAGAACAAAACACCCAATCATCAGACTTAACATCCTCAAATAACGCAATCATTTGCCTTTCATTATTCGAATAGAGATGGACTGGCGCGCGAATTTCCGCAGCATTAAATCTCTCTGCGACCTGATTTTCAAAGGCAATTAGCTCTGACACACTGTACATATTATCCTCAAATTTTTGTCGTTACGTCTAAAAAATATTTTTAGATACAGACGCATTAGCATCCTGGAGCGTCATGCGGTCATGTCAAACTTCAGCGACGTCACGCTTGCCCCTTGATCTTCCAAACAAAAATCAACAAACACAAGTGGTGAAAGCGCTGATTTGATTGCCTCGTGACAATGTGGCGGCGCAAGAAACAGCATAAAACCACCTCCCCCTGCACCAAGCAACTTCCCTCCATATGCACCATTTGCTAAAGCAGTTGAATAAATGTGGTCGACGATATCGTTTGACACCTGCGAAGACAGCGACTTTTTGACCAGCCAGCTTTCATGAAGCATGGCACCAAATGCCGGGCTATCAAAAGTTGTTGCTGCCAAAATATCCACAGCCTGATCAACAAATTCACTCATTTTTTCAAGGCTTTTTCGATTTTCCTGAAATCTGTCCAATTTTTTCTTCTCTATGTCACTCGCACGTCTCTGGATCCCAGTATAAACCAATAACATTTGATTTTGTAGTTCAGTTTTATTGCTAAGCGGGACGACAATTTTAGCCACCTCGATACTGCCGTCGCGGTTAAAATCAATCCTGTTAAGACCCCCATGAGCCACCGCCACCTGATCTTGCGACCCTACGGTTTCGCCCAGAATACCTTGTTCAATCTCGATAGCCTTTAGACCCAAATCTCGTTTCGAAGCAGCCTGACCTCTGAACGACATTATTACGTTCAAAAGGCCTACTGTGAATGAAGAACTTGAACCTAAACCAGAAAATCCGGGCAATTCCCCAATATGGTGGACTTCGATTGCTTCTTCCACAGCTAGGGCTTGCAAAACGCCCTTAATAGCAGGGTGCTCAATGTCTTCCATTGAATTGCCCGCTTCTGTAGTCGAATAGACGAAGCGATATTTATAGTTAAAGAACGGCAAGAGCGGGCGGCAGGTCAAATAGCAATATTTATCAATCGTAGTAGATAAAACTGAACCACCATTTTCTCGGTACCATTCAGGGAGATCAGTGCCGCCCCCAAAGAAAGAAATTCTATATGGTGTCTTTGAAATTAACACACTGTTCCACCTATGTTGTTTGAAAGAGGTAAAGGACCAACAAAGGCAAAAACCTATTCCATTCCGGCTTTCCAATCAATATTATTGTGGTAACGTCCTTGAAAAGGCGCGACCAATGCCGCCGTTGCGCCCTCTGGTTTTTTAGCCCTAAACAGATGCTGTGCGGGCAAGTCATTGCTGCGAGCAAACTTTAGCCCTTCCTCAGGGTTGTCAAAAAACCAATCATTTCCCACTTTGTCGACTTTCGTTGAAGCATAAATCAGATGCTCATAATCATATACATATATCTGGTGTGACATCTTTGTATAATTGTTAGCGCTATATAGTTCGTCAAAAAAACTCAAACCAAACTGATAAAAACTATCATGCGCCAACCCTTCAAGTGGAGAAAGGTGGCACATTAACCCGCCAGGCGCCAGAATTTCATGGAGATTTCTAAAAACTTGATAGCAGTCAAAAATGTGCTCCGCAGTGGATCCGTCAAATATACAATCAGCGGAGTGCTTCAAATTACTTGGTAACTTTTGGCTACTCAGGTCGAAGAGAACCTCCGCATCTTGATACTTCGAAACATCCAAGGCCTGAACTGTGTTGGCGCCAAGCGTCTTAAAGAAGCACTCAGCACTTACAAATAGATCCTCTTCGTCAATATTCAACGCGTTCTGTTTAACTTCAATAGAAGCAGGCAGCCCTAATTCCGTGCACACAGACTTCATTTGAGATGGGAGGAGAAACACAGTTTGAGCCCCAAGCGTCAAGAGGCGACCTGAGAAACCGTAAGTTTCACGGTTACGCAACATATACTCCGACAAACCAGACATAATACCCACAGGCCAAAGCTCCTTTCGTAGACTTTTTATACTTGCACCAAGTCATCAAGAAAAGCTTGCTGTATACCAGAACATTGATCAAAGTCTTGACGTCTAATTTTAAGCCTGTGGGACTTGAATCCATACTCACGATGCAAACAATAATTCGCGATCAATACGGTGCGATCCTTAGTAAAAGGTTGAAGTCCACGGTGAATGCCCGTTGCGTCACACAAGATCATGTCACCCAGATTAGCAACCCCTGTAAACAGTGACCCTGCACCCAGTTCCCCAACCTCCTCATCACTATATCTTGATTGAGCGTACAAAGGACTGTCTATTCTACCAAAATGAGTGCCTTTTATGAACTGAAATGGCCCTCCACCCTCATCTGAAACATTATTCAAATATATAAGAACCTTTAACAGCTTGAATGAACCAGGGTCATAATGCCAAAGCTGGGTGTCTTTTGGGTCATAAGATTCATAGGCAAAGGCATGCCTGACCTTTAAGAATGATAGCTTTGGAACAGCTCCATAATACGCTAAACAAAGCTCAATAATTTTTTCATTCAGGACTAAATTTAAAATTTCTGGAACAGCAACTAGTGGGTCGGGAAGGGTGACGCCAGCTGTAACGTTCCGAAGCTCTTCCAAGTTAGCGAACTTTACTTTTTTATAAATCTTTCTTGGATTTGGTCTAGTGACTGCCTGCTCTCTTCCATAGTCACGAACAGTGATGTCAGGAAGCTTAATAAATTGTTGGCTTACTTTTGACTTAACAATATCAACGTCCCCTATATCAAATGCAGATTCAAATTTTGCCACACCATCTTTGACAACAGGTTTTATTTCATCTGCCTTAGCCGCCATCATGTTTAGCGCCGTTGCAGAATAATTCTTATATTTTTTCTGCCTCGCCACAAAGGCACGTCCCCATCTGAGAGCGTCATCATCGCGCTTCGTTGCAACCACAGCCCCCATTGATTTTCCTTCACCTTAATCTATACACTCTATCCCGACGCAGCGAGCCAGTGTATGACGTTAGAGGTCCTTAATTATTTGAGGTACCATAATATATTTTGAGGAAAAGGATATAAAAAAGTGAATTACACCGTTTTCATTCCTACTAAAAATCGGCCCACATTTATTCGAAAAAACTTGAATTACCTGAGTAGGACACAGTTTTTAGGAACAGTGTTTATTCTCGACAGTTCTGATGTTGATAACGCAAATGTCATTACTCAAATGCTTTCGGACTATCCCAAACTCAACATCGTGTACCGACATCTCATCGGCTTGCCTTGGCAGGTAATGAAAGCGGCAATGCCAGAAGTTAAAACTGACTATGTGAGCTTCATTGGTGATGACGATTTCTTGTTGCCCAGCGCTGTTGATCAAGCAGTGAGCGCACTCGACACAGACGGTACATTCAACTCAGCTGTAGGTGACATTCTGCTGGCAAAACTGAACGACCACAGACATTCAGTTGATTTTTTCTATCCGTACTATCCAGCCATTGCGAAAAAATCTACTCGGATTGAGCGTATTCAAGAGCTGTTCGAGCGCTACCAAGTATCACTGTTCGCTATTTACCGGCGGTCTGCATTTGAAGAAATTTTACACCATGTCCCCTCTTTCGAAGGGTATCACAAATGTCCAGTATGGGCAATATCTGATGAAATTATGCCGTCTACTTTCGGAGTTGGTGTCGGAAAAACACATGTTATCAATCAATTAATGGTGGTGCGATCCATCCACAAACACCGTTATAGAATGCCGGCCTACAGCGACAATCCTCTTCAGTATACCAAAGCTGAGGCCTACTTCCGACAACAAATGAAACAGTTTGTCATGCAAGAGCCTTGTGATGAAAAAAATGTTGACACGGCTATTGATGATATTCTTTACAGATTAAGGCATCGAAAAATAAAAGGCCAATCACTCTTTTCCAGGTTTTTTTCTATGCCCCTCCAGATGCGCCTTCACCTTCTAAAACACAAATTACCCTGGGTGTTCAACAAAGATGTTTTAAACTCTGATTTTATAAAAAACCATGACTGCAAGGTCGAACTAGCACAAATTTATGAAGAACTAAATGATGCTCGGCAATAGTTAAGGAGGTGTTCAATACTATTCTCAAAATCATATTTAGGCGACCAACCTGTTTCAGCACAGAATTTACTGCTATCTGGTATTTGCAATGTCACATCGCTTGGGCGTAACAATGCAGGGTCCACTTCTGCAACGACTTTTACCCTCGCTTTTTTCTTCAAGATTTCTAGAAAATCTCCAACTGAAATTGTTGTCTGGCCGCCGATATTATAAGCTTCACCTGGACGACATTTCAAAATAGCCAATCGGTAGGCTTCCATCGCATCACGGACATCTATCAGTGTTCGAACAGAGTCAAGATTGCCATGAAAAAGCTTTTCTTGCTTTCCCATTTCTATGAGAGCAACCTGACGTGCGAAGCTTGTAGAAAATAAATCAGCACGACGTGGATTGAAGTAGGCAAACATACGCGTGGTAACAATTTTTAAACCATAACTTGTGAAATATGTGTAACCCAGATGATCCTGCGCCGTTTTAGAAACCGCATAGGGACTAGATGGCCTTTGTGGGCAATCTTCCGTGATAGGCACATTCCTTGGGTCTACCTGCCCATAAATCTCAGAGGTACTACACAGCTGAATAACAGGGTCAACATTTGCCAGTCGGATACCTTCAAAAAGATTAGCGGTGCCCATTATATTATTCTGTATCACACTCAACGGTGTCGTGAATCCAGCCTTCACATTTGCATGTGACGCCAGATGGAAAATATGTGTTGGTTTAGCAACATTCAGTGCGCGCATCACAGAACTAAAATCACACAAATCACATTCATGCAATTGCACTCTATGCAAAACGTGCGCAAGGTTTCTAGCTCCAGTTGTGCTGTGCCAACGGGTTATACCGTGGATTTCCGCATCTGGATAAACATCGCACAAATGCTCCGCCAAATAGCTAGCACCACTTCCAGAAATGCCAGTGATCAGAATTCGTTCCATTGGTCTCTCCAGATTAATTACTCACCCAAAATTATAGAATGTTACAGCATCATGCGGGGACATACGCCCTATCGGTAAACGCATTATACCTGTCACCCGCCACGCCTTTGTTAGCCAGATACCATTGTATCGTTTCACGGATACCATCTTCCAGCGATTTTTCAAAGGTAAACCCAAGGGAGTTTGCACGAGTAGTATCCATTATTCTTCGAGCGTCACCATTAGGCTTATTAGTGTCCCACACGATATCTAAACCCGGATCATCAAAACAGTTCACTATTGTTTCAGCTATCGTTTTAATAGAAACCCCCGATCCAGACCCAAGATTAACTGGTACATTGATACCATTTTCGACGGCGTGCATCATACCTCTGGCTACATCAGCAGCAAAAATAAAGTCACGAATTGCAGATCCATTACCCCAGACAGTCAACGGTCGCTCACCATCAACAACACGCCGTATCAGGGACGGAATAACCATTGCATTTTCTGGGTCAAAGTTATCATACGGACCATAAACATTAGCCGGCCGAACGATAGATATGTTTTGCCAGTTGTGCTCAATAGCGTAGGCTTGTGCTTGCAATTCGCCCATACGTTTGGCCCAACCTGCAAAACGGTCATTTTCAGATGGGAATGTCGACCAAACATCATCTTCCTCAAACAACTCAGCAGGTGAATACACACCTACTGAACTGGTAAATAAAAATCGCCCAACACCTTGCTGACGTGCTGCCTCCATCATATTAATGCTAAACTGCAACGTCGGAACAAAAAAGCTTGCTGGACGTTGCATTGTCATAGCGGGCGACCCCTTCACACCAGCTAGCTGAAAAACAATTTCCTGATCTTTACAAACAGAGACGCAACTGGAGAATTCCCGTAGATCAACTTTTCTGAACAACACACCTTTGGGCAAGTCTTTGCCTGGGTCTAACGATGCAACAGTAACGTTGGCACCAGCCTCTAAAAGTAATTGAAGTAATGGCCGCCCGATAAGCCCTGTACCTCCAGTGACAAGAACATTTTTTTCAGAAAAGAAACCCATTTTTAATTTTCCTCTAAGCCAAGCCTGGCCAGTCAGCGATTTAGCTTTCCCGGTATCGCAACGCTAAGGTTTTAGGATCAATATTGTTTTTCCACCAAGCGATTGAATCCTCGATACCATTCATCAGTTGTGTTTCAGCCTGCCAACCTAGCTCTTTATTTGCCAAACTGCAGTCGAGACATAAACTGGTCTTAATTGTCGGCATACTTAAGTCATGTGTAATTTCAATGTTCTTACCTGACGCTGCAATTATCATTTTAACAACGTCAAGGACACTATAGGCTTGTCCACTGCCACAATGATACATTTGATAGGGTGCTTTTTGTTTAGCTATTGCGAAATCTATAAATCGGCACAAATCACTCACAAACATCAGGTCGCGTTCTTCTTCACCTGTCCCCCACACTGATATTTTGCCATCAGAAGTCATTACCTTCGAGACATTTGCTCCAAAAAAGTGACTGCGCTCGAAATCATATTTGTCGTAGGGTCCAAATACATTGGAGTGCCTGACTACTGTAAATTTTGTTTCTCCTAGCGAGGAATAAAATTCACACATTTTTTCGAGATAAAGCTTTGTGTGCGCTACTCCAAAATACCGAGGATGTACCGGCAAATTCGCATCGTAGTCTGTTTCTTTTATTGGCACCACCGACGACTGGTACATTACTGTGCAAGAGAAAAATAATACGTGTTTTACGCCATGCTCTACAGCTGATTTGAACAGATATGAATTCATCACAGCGTTATCTGTCACATGAATATATGGGCGGGAAACAATATCCTTAGCTCCCGAAGTTGTTGCCGCTGCTTGGACCATTTGATCAGGTTTTATTTTTGCTAGCAGACACCCCACTTCACGTTCATTTGTGAGATTTGCTTTATGCCAACGAACATTTTGGTGTTGGAACTTTGGACGCATGTTATGTGTCGCGTGAACTTCATAATCTGGATTATCTGCAAAATATTCGACCATATTGCGGCCAACGAATCCCGTTGCCCCACAAATTAGCAGTTTGTTCTTTTTGGCCATCTGATTACTTTCTTGATTTTCAATAGATCTAAAAAATAGCAATGAAGCTGACCTAAACGTTCCCATATTTCCGGTTGTTCACCATTTTATAGCCTTTAATCAATTCCGCTATGCCGGTATCCAGCGACATTGAGGGTTTAAAACCAGTCGCCTCGATTTTCTGGTTGGATACAATGTAGTTTCGCTGATCAGGGTCGACACCAACTTCTGCCTCTACAAAATAAAAGTTGGGAACACGCTTTTTTATGGCTTCGCACAGCTCCCATTTTGATACGTTGGCATCAGAAAGACCAACGTTGAAAATCTCACCCTTCATTGACAGATGGTTGTCAATTCCATGCATAAAAACCCGTGCAATATCGATCACGTGGATATAATTGCGCTTGAAATGACTCTCGAACAACACCAAAAATCCATCATTCACAGCCCTATATGTGAAGTCATTGACCAGAAGATCGAGCCGCATTCGTGGCGACATACCAAACACTGTTGCCAAACGGAAGCTAATGGCATTGCCATGCTCCATCAACTCCTGCTCGATCTCTACTTTGTCAATCGCATATTTAGAAATCGGGTTCAGCGGTGACTTCTCATCGCAGAAATTATTATCATCCCCGGTCCCATAAGCACTGTTCGTTGTTGGCATCAAAACCAGTTGTTCCTTTGACAAGGACCTCAGCATCATCTTGATGGCTTCGTTATTTACGGTGTGGGCGCCAATTGGGTCTCTCTTACAAAGGGGCGCGCCAACGTAAGCAGCCAGCGGAATTACAATATCTGCACCAGCAAATAAAGGCTTCATCTCGTCTTCAAGGCGAACATCAGCCTTAATGAAATCAAACTTTGGGTTAGAACAAACCTGATTTAAGCTTGTTTGCTCAAACATTAGATTGTCAGCAACTGTAACTTTGTGCCCCGCGTCTAAAAGCCGTGGAACCAGTGTTGAGCCAAGATAGCCGCAACCACCCGTTACAAGAATATTTGCCGCCAAAAGTCCGCTCCCCAATTTAAGATAATTCTCTATTAACCAACGTCGGGTAAAACGACAATTTGCCCCGCCCTAGCGAAATCCGTTGGTACACCTATATCAATAAAAGCGCAAGGTTCAACATAGGCAAACATTGAACAATTTTCAGCCAAATATTCAGGGGTGAGGTTGTCTTCAAATGATGTTTTCACCACTGGTCGCTTGCGTAAATCAGCCATGACATCTCCCGAGATAATATAAATACCACCACTCTTTAACCGAGAGTTCTCATCCGACGTTGTAGCTATTTTCATATCTTTTGAAACACTAAAAGGTGAGTACCGCCTAGCCTCATCACTTTCAAACATGGCAATAGAGATTGACGCCTTAGTTGAAATATGTCGGTCCAACATTTTTGACAAAGATATTGGGAAATAAGTATCGCCATTCATTATCAAAGCGGTTGAACCAGCTGGCATCATCTTTGCTGCCTTGATTATCGCTCCACCCGTTCCGAGCAGAGTCTCATCACGGCTATAATCTATTTCAATCCCGTTCCAATCTTTTCCAAAGTGCTCCTCAATAATTTCTGCCAAATAGCAAACTGCAAAGATCACCTTGGTCACCCCTGATTGCTTGAGAAAAGCTAATTGATATTCCAAAAATGGGCGTCCTTTGATTGGCGCCATAGGCTTTGGCAGATTAGACACGACCGAACGCAGCCTTGTGCCAAGCCCTCCTACCAATATTATAGCAGTTAGTTGATTTGGTGAAAGTGTCATGCGGCGTTAAGCACGTCACAAATGAAATCAACGTCCTCCAAGGGTAATTCAGGGAAATTCCCTATGTAAAACCCATAGAAATGAACATGTTCTGTAACTGGGAAGTTCTTGTATTCTTTTGGAGACGACAAATAGGCTTGCAAATATGGCTGGCGCAGTTGGTTACCACCCCCAGCACTGCCGCGTCTGTATTCAATCTCATTCTTATCCATAGCCGCCATCAAACGTGCTGCCAAATCATCATCAGCATAACGCTGCACTAGATTGAACGCATAATTTGAAGACCCCTCGACTTCAAAATCGATCTGGAATTTTTCTGGATCAATTCGGTTAAGAAACCGCATCATATTGTCGGTGCGGCGCTGATTATTCTTGTCAAGGCGCTTCAGCTGCGAGAGGCCCAAGATACCCCCAATTTCGGTGTTACGCATGTTGTAGGCGGGAAACGTGAAAATAAATTGTGGGTTCAGTTCAGGGTTTTCACCAATCCAACGCGCCTGCTCGTCTGCATCGCCGTTTTCGCGAACCATTCCGTGCGAGCGCAACATTCTCAGTGTCCGATAAGTTTGCTCATCATTAGTACATACCATTCCACCTTCAATAGTGCTCATATGATGGGCATAGTAGAACGAAAAATTAGAAGTCCATCCAAAACTGCCCACTTTTCGTCCCTTATGAGTTGCACCATGGGACTCGCACACATCCTCAATCAAAGGGATTTTGCGTTTTTCAAGCTCTGCTAGTAGCTCATCAGTGAGGGCATTAAATCCCTGAATATGCGATAAAAAAACAGCACGTGTTTGATCTGTTATCGCATCCACAATCCCCGCTGCATTCATACCTAGAGTTCGCGGATCAATATCTACGAAAACTGGATCAAACCCATTATGAATCACCGAAGCAACATCCGAAATCCAGGTCAGAGGCGGCACTATAATCTCCCCACCGTCGGGGTATTGCAACTTCAGCAATGCAATAGATAACAAATTGGCTGATGATCCAGAATTAACAAAAACTGAATACTTTACGCCAAGCCATTTTGACCAAGCCTCCTCAAATTCTTTGACTTTTGGACCATTGGTCACACGGGGATCTTCTTGCTCCAGTAAAGCAATAACCGCATCAAGGTCATCACGGTTAAAGTTATTTCTAATGAGTGGGTATTTCATCATCGTCTCTCTTTTTGTAAAGCTCTATATAACTTGCACTGCGTATCTCGCCAGAGTTTCACTGTATCTGCGGTGCCAGAGGGAAACAGAAATGGCCATAAAAAACGAAGTGACCTTGTCTTGCATGAGGCGTTAAACTATACACTGCTTCTGGGAAGAATGAACCGTCAAAAGAAATATCATGATTGGCAAGGGAAATTAATTTCATGACCAAAAAACTGGCCCTCATTGGCTGTGGCAATATCGCAAATTTTCATGTTCCAGCACTTCGGGCAGTTGGTTTAGAAATTGTACATTGTGCATCGAGCTTAAATTCAAAAACTATTTCTGAATTTGCCACGGCACATAAGATTGATAACGTGTGGCATGACCCAGAGGAGCTCATCAAAGCGAATGACCAATGGGACGGAATAGTGCTCGCAGCTGCTATTGAGCCAACTATGAGTTTATTAAGTTTGGCAATGCTCTCGGGAAAGCCAATTTTGGTTGAAAAACCAGTCAGCCATGAGGTCGAGGCGCTTGCTAAATATGCCAAAACAGCGCCGCAAAATGTGATCGTTGCATACAACCGGCGTCACTATAACACCGTTCAAAAGGCTCGTGATTTTGTTGCAACACGCTCCGCCGTTCGTGCCACTATGACCCTTCCTGACAGCGTGTCCAAAGCTGATCAAATTCCGTATGATAATGTCTACGGAAATTCGGTACACGGTCTAGATATGTTGCACTTCATCTTTGGGCCTTTGACAATCGAGAAGGTTGTAACAGCAAACCCCGACGATCTTTACTTTGGCCGTCAGGCATTGCTCCGCTCCGAAACAGGGCATCTCATTTCGCTCAGCTTGAATTGGGGCGCTCCATCTAATTTTGCATTAAGCATTGATGATATGAAGACTAGAATTGATTTGTTGCCATTTGAAAAATTGCAACAATACGAAGGCATGGATGTGATCGAGCCATCAGATGATTATCCAGTGCGCCAATATGTGCCAAATCTTGTATCCAGTTCCAGTGTGTTCGACAGTGCGTCGACTTTGATAAAACCAGGTTTTGGCCAACAATCTGAAGAGTTCGCCAATTTGTTAGCTGGCAAACCTGCCACAATTGGCGCTAATTTGACTGATGCTTATAATGCGCAGGCATTAGCCCATGCGATCGTCAACTACGCGGATTAACCCCTCCAAAATGTCTTTAGGTCAACGGCACAGTCTTGTCGCCTGCTCCTGAAGATGTGCCTTTCCAATGGGTCAGTAGAGCGTCGATAACTGGACGATAACACTCAGCAGCAGTGGCAAATGATGTGAGTGCCGAATTGTCAGTCTGGTCGATCTCGTCGAACACCAAACCGGTTATCTCACTCTGAAATGGCAACCGACTTGTCTCTCCTTTTTCCCCGTCAATGACGGCTGTCCCTTCGTCCTCATCAATGGTAAATAGCTTTTTTCCATCGTCATATGTGCCCTCAATAGTCATCTTTGAAAGTGCACTATTTGACACAACAGACAAAGTAGTGCCGCCTGAGAAGGTAATCTTGATGGCCCCGTCAATATCCTGAAAGCCAGTGCGCTTTGCTGTATGCCATTCATTATCAAGGCCAGTCGTATCAACTAATCGTGGCACTTGTGATGTCCAGTAGTTCACCAAATCGACAAAATGGGAGATGTTGCAGCCAATACCAAGGTCTGGGCCAGAAAAAGTAACCGCCTTAACCTTTCTCGACGACAACATAATTTGCAAATTCTGGTGCCACCGCGTGAAGCGTCGGTAATGGTTTATCCAGACACCGTTTTTCGGTAACACCAATGTTAATTCATCCAGTTCTTCAGGAGACTGTGATAGGGGCTTTTCAATTAGCCAGTGACGTGATTGTGCCGCGCCAACTAACTGAGCTAAATGCGTTGGGCGTTGATGGGCGGTCGAAGCAACAATGATCAAATCATATTGAGGAACAGCAGATCCGAGTAATACCAGATCGTCAAAGAATGCAAACTCCAGATTTTCAATCTCTGTAGCAATGTCTGCAACAAACGCTTTGCAAGCATCTAGAGATTCTGGAGCGATGTCATAGACATGCACCTTTATTTTTTGGCTTGACCTACCTAGTCCCTGAATGTGGCGTCGCCCCAGCTGACCACATCCGATAACAGCAATGTTTTTCATGTCACTCACTCTTTGTTTAAAAACCTAATTATAATTGGGATGAATTAGTTGGCCTCTCTCGCCTTGGTCACTGGCCAGCTATACTGCGCAATACCTCATGATACAAATTTTCATTATTATAATTCTGCGCATAATCACCCTTTGTTAAATACGCAAGGTTAAGATCGGCAACCGTTGAGGCCCATGCGACTTCACCAATGTCAAGATATTGTATGTTTGTGCCGGCAAATCCATCTAATCCAACACCCAGCACACCAACCACACTTCTTGTTCGCGAGGTAGCGCGCGCAACTGCTAGCAAGTTAGAAACACCCGACACGACAGTCTTACATGTGGGCAACACATCATGGATCAATTCGTTTGTTACATCTCTTATTTCAATGTTTGGCAGCTTTGCTCTAGTCAGCTTGTACATCACATCGTTGACGGTTTGATCCTGCCGGGGATGAAATCGCACCAATATTCCAGTCACAGACGCGGAAACGCTGGTTGCAACGATGATGTCGATAAAGTTAGCTAACTTAACATCAATATTTTCCGTACTGAACAAACTCGGAAAAGCGATAAGTAAATCTGTCTCAATTGCTGCATTACCTGCCTTGGCATACGGCGGATTTGCAAAAGCTATATTTGCTCCGCGATAACATTTCTTAAACGCCTCTACATCAGCTGGATATATCATGACGGCATGTTCATGATCATTCGACAAATATGGGTAACCAGAAAATTGTGCTCTTGGCAGAAACCTCTTCAGCACCATCGGACAGATTAATGCTGTGTAGCAAAATTTTAGTAAAAATGCTTTAATACGCTTCCAAATAACTAACGCATAACTTGGATATCGTCGAACCTTAAAAATCCTTGAAGGTTGGCCGTCAGTTGCCGGTCCACCTGCAGGAAACAATAATTCAGATCTGGAAGCATCTTTGTCCCAAAACTTGAAAGCAAACTCGTGATGTAATCCTGAAGTCTGTGATAACACCACAGGAATGTTTTTTTGTCTAAATGCAAGAGACAAAATCCTCATCACTGGGGACGCCAAATCTGAAGCAATAAAAAGATCAATTTCGTCAAGGGATCTAATAATGGAGTTCAACGACTTCGTCACAGCAAGAGGATTCGCACTGAAGCAATTCACAACAATGATTTTTGCCAAAGCTGGCAGTGAATTTAAAAGGTCGATCAAACCCTCGCGCTTCTCAACTCCCGCGCTTACGTCAATTATTATCGTATAGGTTTCAGACCCACAACTTTGTTCAATTAACGGCACAAAGAATTCCGCCAGAAAATAGTGACTAGTCACAAAAATGGCAAAGTGTTTAATCTTTCGGTTTGCCTTACTCATTTTGCGTTAGCCCAAATCGCTGACAAATTTCGTTACATTTTCAAACTGCTGTATCCCATTATCTGAGAATGCAAGAATGCGGGTGCAATGTCGCAATGTTGAGGGCCGGTGAGACACTATAAAAGCTGTTTCAATTGACCCGCTTTCGATCAAACGAGACAGCAATGCCTCCTCAGTCTTTAGATCTAGGGCATTGGTTGACTCATCCAGAACAAGGACCTTCCTTGCATGAAAAAGAATACGGGCAAATGCAAGACGCTGACGCTGGCCGGCTGAAATTTGTTCTCCAGAATCACCGAGCGGCTTGTTTATATTATCTCCGAAAGCAGACACTAGATTGCCAAGTAGCGCCTCATCAAGTGATTTTGTCACGGCCGACGTCAACAAGTAGCCATCTACTTCACCTAGTGTCACGTTATCACTAATAGAGCGGTTTAGTACTATTGGGTCTTGGGGCAGATATCCCATTCCACCTACGTCATTACAGCCAGGATTCAACCGAACATCACCATTTATACGAATGGCTCCCGATTTTGGCATTATCAAGCCAAGAACGAGGTTGAGGAAAGTTGACTTTCCCACCCCCGATGGCCCATATATGCCAACGATGTCGCCTTTGCTTATAGTAATTGATAAATCCTTCAGGATCGGCACTTGTTCATTATAAGAAAAACTTACTTTGTCGAACACCATGGACATCAATGGAGCCGGCTCATTGCCTTCATCAACAAGGCAATTAGATGACTGCTTCGCGTCATCATCAAAAACATCGTCATGGAGACGCTGGATGCTATTTTGCACCGCACGGAAACGCATAATTTGAGTGGTCAATGAAGATGCGATGGGAATCAACCTAACGATTGCCAATGCATATAAGGTGATTAATGGGCCATACTTCTTTACGTCTATATCAGACTGACCAACAAAAAACAAAATTCCGACCACAATCAGTACAATAGCATATTCAATCAACACACGTGGTGCGATGCCGTGCATATCCAGACCAACCGATGCACGCATCACCTGTTTTAATGATTGTTCATATTTCTGGATAAAATAGGATCGCTTTTTCAAAAACCGAATTTCAGTTTTCCCGCGGATTGCTTCTTGCGAAAACTGAAGCGCGTCAGCAGACCCCTCGTTGGCTAACCTACCCAATGAAATTACAGATTTACGGAAAAATATCAGATAACCAAATGCCAACGTTGAGATGCAAGCCAACACCACCACAAAAACCGCTGTGCTAGAAACGATCATCAACCCTAACATTCCAAATGCTATGAGTAAGTCGGACCCTGTTTTGAGACAAGCCATAATGGCCGTGGTAAAGTGCGATGTCAGCGTTTGCAGATTGTATATTTGGTCAGCTTCGCGTTTGCGTTTACTCTGAGGGAACTCAGCACAAAGATACTTTTGAAGCATAACTCGGCCCAGGATCACACGTTGTTTCTGAACAAAGAAAACTATGAAAGCTTGGACACTCATGGTGGCAAACATCTTTACCGTGAATATCGCCAGAACAAGCACGGCCAGTAGATTTGCTCCCCCAGCTTGAATCTTGTCAAATACAGAGCCTATGTGCGCTCCAAGTAAAGTCGACGCAGACTCGGACCCAAAAAAGAAGTAATTACCCACTGGCAATAATATTGATACCCCAATTAAATCAATTACCGACAGAAGGATAAAGAGCACCAAAACAAAGGGGAGTTTACTTTTTTCGCGTCCTAGAAGTTTGAGTATTTGTCGAAAAGTTTTGATCACCTTGGATACTCCACACAGCTTTGATTAAGTTGCATCATCAGATCCGGACAAATCTCCTAGATTTCGGAGCCCTGAATTATGTAACTCCCGTAATAGAACCGATGCTGAAATCAAAGCATCCGGCGTGCCTGTATCCAGCCAATAGTCTGTAGCAACGTTTGAGCGAACCAGAGTACATTTACCCGTATCAATGTAACTGTTTATAAGATCAGCTATTTCAAGCTCGCCTCTCGCACTCTTTAAAAGTTTATCGGCACGGTCACAGGCAGAAGCACCAAATTTATAGAGTCCTATAATTGCAATATTTGAAAGACTTTCACTCGGCTTTTCAACAACACGCTTCAACACACCATCTTCTTCGAATTCGGCTATACCAAACTTTGTAATATCTTTAACTGGGTGCCCAAGTATGACCGCTTCATCTGCATCTTCATCCTCGCTCATTTCGGCATTAAATCTATTCAACAAGCCTGAACCAAGGATGAGGTTGTCACCGAGAGCCAAATAAAATGACTTGCCATTGATGTATTCTCGGCAAAGTTGGATTGCTTGCGGTATCCCCTCGGGTTTTTTCTGCAGTACCAATTTGATCTCGATGTCGAGGTCCAAAGATTCTAAAAGCAACCTCCACTGAGACTCATGCTTTGGATTAATAATCAGAAAGACCCGAGAGACACCCATCAATATGAGATTCGTTAGAGGATAAAAGATCATTGGCTTGTCGAAAACAGGAAGCAAATGTTTTGACGTATAGCGGGTGAAAGGGCGTAAGCGGCTTCCCTCGCCACCTGCCAACAAAATGGCGTCTTCAACTTTTTTCATCTGTCTATTTACCTAAAACATCGTCCCACGTTAACGGAGAATCGGACACAAGCCCCCGTATCAACCGACGCCCTAACAAAATATCATAATAGCGGGCAGGAATGCCGTCTCCCGGTGACTTAATAACCATTGTTTCAGCGGTTAGCATGTCGCCAGGACCAAGATCGCATGACGCATAAATGCTTCGCCGAAGGTTGCGTTTGGAAGAGAGTTCAGCAGGAGAGACGTCCATTGCATGGGGTACCATTGAAGACTCTGCTTTTCGAACCAGATCAACCATACTGACCATCTCAGTGGGATTAATTGAGAAATGTTGATCTGGCCCATCCATTCCCTTGTCAAGGGTCACATGCTTTTCAATAACTCGGGCACCAGAGACCGCCGCGAGCGCCGGCGTCTCAACTTCACTAGTGTGATCAGAAAACCCAGCAATAACTCCAAAAGTATTTGCTATCCGCTTGATGCGCGGTAAGTTAGCAAATTCCATCGCACATGGATAAGATGAAACGCAGTGAAGTACCATCACATTGCCATTGCCAGCGGCAAGGCAAACGCCAATCGCCTCTTCAATCTCACCAAAATTTGCCATACCAGTAGACAAAATAATTGGCTTTCCGGTCTTCGCAATCTCCCTGATGAGTGGGAGGTTGACGATGTCCATCGACGACACTTTAAACCCCGGACAGCCGATTTCATCCAGAATTGCGAATGACTCGAGATCAAATGGTGTTGAGAAAAATAATATGTCGCGACCGTCGCAATATTCTTTGATTTCGATAAGCTCTGATTTCGAAAAAATAATTTTATCAAGAAAATCGGCTAACGACTCTTCTTGATCAAGGCTCTCTTCGTAATAACGCGCCACCTGTGTTTTCTTTGAGAGCCGACCCTCGGCATAGGTTTGTATTTTCACCGCGGTAAAACCAGCCTCTACAGCATGTTCAATAATCTCTTTGCAAAGTTCAACATCGCCATTATGCGCTAGGCCAATTTCAGCTATGAGAAAAACTGGGAAGCCAACATCGTTACTTATCGAAGCCCGTCCAAACTGTATCCTTGTCGCTGGGAGCGCCCTTCTAGACGAGCGCAAAAGCTCACTATTAACGCTAGAATTGATGGTTCTCAATTCTGTCGCAAGATCAATGGCCTTTGCCGTCAAGATTTGCAGATCCGCATAACTGTATTCAGCCAATGATCCCAAAGTATAAAGATTTTCATGAGCACCAATCAGTCCAGCCACGCGGCTATATTCTGCTTCATACCCGTTGAAATACCCCGGATAAACAGGACCGATATTCATTGGGACAACCTCAGTGATATCGCCCTCATTGACTAGGCCATGTTGCCGCAACATGGCAATTGTTCGCTCTATTATGTTACTCTTTTCGGCATCTGTCATTTTGTCCTGATAGACAATTTCACAGCACATTACCTGATACCCGTCGGGAATACCCTCTCTGCTAAACCTTGTTTGCATCCCAACACGGTGAAATGGGGTGTCAGGGTCATCAAAATACAACCAGTCATAGGCCGCGGGGAACTTATCCTCTCCCTTGATGATTAGATTGATTAACAAGATCGATCTAAAATACAAATCGTGATTGATGCCAAGATGCTCGGCTGTCGAACTGACAGGAATAGTGGATATTACAACAGAATTACTGGTATCTATTGTATGCTCATCATTGATTTTCAAGCCAATGATTCTCTTTGCGCTACTCTCTTGACTGACGTTAATTCCAGTCACTTTTTCGTTGCAACGAACATCCCCACCAAGGGACTTAATGCGCTCGGCAAGACTGTGTGCAAGCGTACCACAACCACCTTCAATGATACCGGCAAATCGGCCCGGACCAGAATGAAAAGGCAGCCGTTTGTCACGAATTTCAATACGACGCGGGGCAAATTTGGCAGAAAGATCTGTAGTATCCAAACCCCATAATTTTTCGGGATAGCGGGTAAAAAACTTCTCGGCCAGAAAGTCGCCAGCGAGCGCCCTTACATACTCATGATAATTACGGGCTGTAGATAATTTACCTGTGTCCGTCGCAGAAAGCTCCTTTTCAATTCTTGAGACTTCCGCTTTTGAATACTGATCTGAAATTGTTTCTCGATTCACCGGATAGTCATAAATACGATCATTTTGAAAATTACCCGCATAGAAACTTTTTTCAACCAGTTTGTCTCCAACAAGCTCACGCCAGTAGTCAATGATCTCGGTGTGTGCAGAGTGAAAAAGATGCGGGCCATAGTCGAGTGGAATGCCGTTGACGCTCCGTGTCTGCGCCAGCCCACCAATGCTATCGGTGCTCTCGATGACGCTTACTTTCTCACCGCCTTCAAGCAATTGGCGTGCTAGTGTCAGGCCACTAACACCGCCGCCAACAACGACAAAATTCTTTAGCGCCATGCTGTAAAACCACCATCAATAACCAAGTTAGCACCATTTACATAAGAGGAGCGGTCAACGTCCAGCAGATAACAAATCCCGGCGACTATTTCTTCTTCAGCAGCCATTCGGTTCATGGGGACTTTTGCCGCATAATTCCTGATGAATTCAGGCCCTTGACTCAATAGAACACCACCCGGTGAAACGCAATTGCACCTAATTCCATAATCCTTGAGATACACCGATAAATATTGTGTAAGGCTGACAGTCGCCGCCTTGGTCATACCATATATTTCCGCTGAATTGCGTGGTGTATCCGAGTAGAGCGATTGATCAGGGGCGACCAAACCGTAAATTGATGCAATATTTACGATGCTGGCTTTATACCCACTTACTGCCACCGACAAGAACCCCTGTGACATGTAGATCGGAGCGTGGATATTAGTGGCGGTTACAAAGTTAATTTCATCTGATGTTCGCTCTTCAAATGGAGTAAACACTGCGGTGCCAACATTATTGACAAGACCATCAACTTTTATCCCACGTCCATCAAGCTCTTTAAAGAAGTCAAGCACCGCTAATTGATCAGTAATATCCACTAGGTTGAATTCAAATGTTGCATTTTCCGCGAGACCTGTTGGTGGCGTAATATCCAGACCAATTACTCTCCACCCCTCACGCTGTAATTCAGCTGTGAGGCACCTACCTAGTTGTCCTGAACAACCCGTTACAATAGCTTGCCGCATATCATCCCTCACGTTCAAAATGCGTCATTTTAGACCCGCTTGTGCTTCAATATACTCATTAAATAGTATCATATGACGCTCCAAAAAGCCGCCTTTACCGTCAGCAACACCTATGACATGGCTTGGTTTGTTGCAATCATCAACTACGAGGTCACCCTTGTTCCCGATATATCCGCCAGAACATACATTGTAGCCAGAGACTTGTCTGCAGCCAAATGCCGACAGCTGATCCTTGCCTACTAGAATATTATGAACATAATTCAACTGGTGATCACGAGTGTCCAGTTGCATTTTCTTACAATCAAGACTGCTTACATCTGACGATGTCAACCCAGCCGCCTCAATGAAGAGGGTGTTTTTATGTATTAATGAATGAAAATCAGCAACACCAATCATCGGCACAGTATTTACAACTATATCAAATGGTCCATCTTTACTTTCATTTAGTAAACCAGCAGGAAACAGCTCTGTCATTCTTTTAGAGCTTGGCCTGTCTAATGAAAATATCCAACGATAATAGAGATTAACTTGGTCCAAACGCGCACATAAACTGCGCGCTATGTTTCCAGTACCAATGACGCCAACACTCTGCCTAGTTTCAGAGGTCAAAATACATGACATTAGCGCATTCACCGTCAGGGCATTTGGTTCAATCACGTGCCTACGAGAAGCTGCTATATGGGCCAGAATGTTCCAGCCATCAAACGCCCTATTCTTCTGTTCAATATCGACAAATAATGAAGCGTTGGCAAACCGCCTATCACTGACTATCCGCAAAGCATCACCGGTTGTTTTAAGCACTAGATGAAAGTAAATCAGCCCATTACTACCACGGCGGGGAAACGAAAAATAATTGAGCTGTTTGCCTCCTGATGTTGACGTTGTACAAAGCCCAATTGCCAAATTTGTTTGAGGCAACGCCACTAAATTCGCTGCCATTTTCTCTGTTAACTCAGTAATGTCCATCAATTGGTATTAACCTCGTCACGCTGCATTGCAAAAGCTATGAGCTTATCTAGACCCGTATCTATTGTGTTCGATGGCTGCCAGCCAAGTTCAAGCCTGATTTTCGTTGCGTCTATTCCATAACGCAAATCATGCCCAAATCGGTCCTCAACATAAGTAATCAAATCATGATATGATTTATACCCTGCATCATTTGATAAATTTTCTGAGATTGGCTTCACCACCTCAAGTTTATCAAGGATGATTTTAACTAAATCAATGTTTGTAATTTCGGCATTCGCGCCAACATTATATGTCTCTCCTACACGCCCATTCGTGAGAATAAGATCAATAGCATCGATGTGATCATCAACAAAAAGCCAATCTCTGATATTTCGGCCATCGCCAAAGATTGGGATTTTCTGACAAGAAAGCGCATTCAAAATGGTTTTTGGCAATAGCTTTTCCGGATGCTGGAACGGACCGAAATTATTGGAACAGTTCGAGATAGTTACTGGCAAACCGTAGGTTCGGTTCCATGCCTTTACCAGATGATCAGAAGCAGCCTTTGATGCTGAATATGGTGAACTGGGCCGGTAGGGAGTAGTTTCCACAAAAAAATCTAAATCAACCGCTTGCCTATTACCCGTATTCGCATCGTCTGGATGTGGCAAATCGCCATAGACCTCATCTGTGGAAACATGATGGAAACGAAACGCATGCCGCCGTTCCAGTGGCAGCTGCTGCCAATTTGCCAGCGCCGCATTCAGCAAGCTATAGGTACCCATAATATTAGTTTGAATAAAATTATCAGGTGAAGCGATCGAATTGTCGACATGTGATTCTGCGGCAAAATGGACGATATAGTCCGGACCAAATCCAGCGACCAGTTGAACCATTTCTTGCTGATCGCAAATATCCTTTTCCACCAATGTCACGCGGGTGGACAGCAAAATTTTCGCAATCGCAGCACGCGATGACGCATAGGTCATCTTGTCAATGATGAGCAGTTCATCACCACGTAAAGCGGCTTTTCGTACGTAAGCAGAACCAATAAATCCTGCGCCACCCGTAACAAGTATTTTCATAAATCATCCCTCACACCGATATCACTTTTAACTACACAAAAGACGCCAGTGTTTTGTGTAGAATTTCGGCTTGAGCCTCCGCCCGAGAAAAATCCCAGTAATTTGTCTTAAATTGGAACAGCCTCGGTTGAACTAACTCAGCAACTGGGCACAGGCCAGCACCATATTCTGCCAAGCGCTCTTCTGATATGTAGCGTGAGCGGTTCAGGAAGTCCCTGTTAATCATGAAAGGCTCTTGGTACGTCAATTTCCAACAAGCATACACGCCATCACCGCCAAGCATTTGAAACCTGTCACGCAAAGCATGCCAAGTCACGTCGTCACGCATTAATTGGGCGACAAAAGTCCAATAAGAGTGAACATGGTCAGCTGGAGTCACCTGACTACGAAACCAATCGCTACTTGACGCCACAACTTCCTCGAATAATTTGCCAACCGCTTTTCTGCGATCAACCAGTGCATCAATGTTTTCGACCTGAGCCAACGCAACAGCACAGCATAGCTCCGGCATTCGATAATTCCATCCCAGTATCTGGTGCCTCAAATAGTTAGGATCTTGAATGTCTTTCCTGGAAACTTTGCCACTCTTGGCGCTGACGCCTGCATAACCGAGTGAAACAATCTTACGAAGTCTATCCGCAAATTCATCATCGTCGGTAATAACTATACCACCTTCACCACTTGTGAGATGTTTTGAATTTTGAAGACTGAAGCTCGCACAATCGCCTATTGTTCCAGCAATTTTGCCCTTATATTCACCCAAAAAACATTCCGCATTATCCTCCAGTACCTTTAGGCCGTAATCTTTAGCCAATTGCATGATTGGGTCCATATCAGGGGATAGTCCGAACACAGCAACAGTAATGATTGCTTTAGTTTTGTTGGTGATCTGCTTTGCTATCGCATCGGCAGATATCTGAAAAGTGTCTGGATCTATATCGGCAAATACTGGTGTGGCATTACATTGCAGAACCGCAAAAGTCGTTGAGGCCATCGTCAATGGTGGCACTATGACTTCATCTCCCTCACCGATACCCCAGGCCTCTAGAGCGGCGTGCATTGTTGCCGTGCCATTCACAAAGGCGATGCCATGCTTTGATCCAAATCGTGAGGCAAAAGCTTGCTCGAACCGCTTCATCATTGACGCGCC
>ENA-OUOG01001780-OUOG01001780.1-marine-metagenome-genome-assembly--contig:-NODE-1780-length-23921-cov-5.550369_pt1 | contig 23921 bp, 16 predicted proteins | sample MGYA00248635_ERZ508505 | MGnify/ENA primary metagenome ERZ508505 (study PRJEB26176, sample SAMN06267871) | marine metagenome | isolation source: Saanich Inlet, British Columbia, Canada | place: Pacific...
TCAACTGATCCGAGGGTTTATGATTGCTTTTTAAATGAATTGTACTGGAAACACCATCTGTAAATGCAGCGTCGGTTCCATTTTTTGTGAAGCGTACTTTTTTTGAAATTTGTGGATGAAAACTTGAGATTAAGCCAAAAAAATGTCCGGTTTGGTACATTTTAATACCATCCCATAGAATTAAATTTTGATCGTGAGCACCCCCTCTGACATTAATATTTGTTACGGTATCATCTGTGCTTTGAACCGAAGGTAGCGATTGTAAACTGTGCAACACATCTGTATCAGTTAGTCCAGGAAGTAATGAAAATGTAGCAAAATTAAGTTCGGTATCTCCAGAACTTAATTTGTTAATTCCTTTTATAATGTATGCGGGCAACACCACAGGGTCTATCTGTATGGCAAATTCCTCTAACAATATGGATACGCACTGTGTTTTGTTTTCATTAGTAGCAATTATTTTCTTGGGAGCATATCCCAAATGCCGTATTGTTAGGATTGTATTATGTGATTTGAGGGCAATTTTGAAATATCCATTCGCATCGGTTATTGTATGAACTCCCTTTCCCATTATGGTGGCTCCCGACAAATAGTCGTTTGAGCTTAAGTCTTTTACATATCCGCAATACGTATAGGGTTTGTAAATAGCTATAATTTTAGTGCTGACTTGTGAAAAAATGAGCTGGGTTTGTTCTGATAATGTTTCAAGTTGTTTTGCCAAAGGCAAGGCTTTATCATACAATACTTCAGCAGGGACATTTAGCAAGCCACTTTCATAATTGAATTGGATATTGTGGATGTGTTCTATTTCATGAATCACAGCCATAAGTGGTGTACTTTTTTTTTCTTGTGCATTTCCCAAAAAAACACATAAAAAAAGGCTTAATAAAACAACGTAGGATGGATTAGTTTTCCACATGTGTTAAAATTACATGTGCTTGTGATTTTAGTTCATATGATATGCGGAGGGGTTGTGTAATTGCTTCTAAAGCGTTTTTCAAAGAGTCTGATTCAAAAGCTCCTGAGAACAGAACGTTATCATTAATAGCGGTTGTGTCAAAAGTCACATTGTAGTGGCGCGCCATCTCAATTAGGACTTTATGTAATGGAACCTCCTGGAATGTATAAAGTCCCGAAAGCCAAACAGGTTGGTGCTTGACCTCTTCCAACTGATTTATGATTCCACCTTTCCATTCAATTTTTTGACCAGGGGTTAACAGAAATTTTTCCCCGCTGACATCAACACGCACTTTTCCTTCGAAGCAACTAACTGTAAATGTGTTATTTCTGGCGTTAACATTAAACGCAGTTCCCAAAACACTAACTACCCCATGGGGGGTGATGACATCAAATTTTTTTCCTTTTGCAACCTCAAAAAAGGCTTCTCCATCGAGCGTTAAGCTCCGTTTGGTATCCCAACTATTTTCCTTGTAACTAATATGAGAAGCTTCGTTTAGTCTAACCACAGACCTATCTGGAAGGTTTAGGGTTTGTTGTTCATGTGCATAAATTTGAATTTGATTTCCACTAGACGGTACTAACATGCGGAACAATCCAAAAGCAATAACAAGTACTGCAGCAACCCTGTATAAAACATTTAGGTTAAGGGGAAGAACTGTTTTCTTTTGTGATTTGGGCATGGGTGCACTTTTGGGATCAAGTTTAATCTCAGGGGTAAAACGCTTCGCCTCAAAAATAATTTCTTCTAGAAGTTTAGCATCTTTAAGGGTTTCAAAATCAACACGCTCTTTAGCAGAGAGCTCGTTTTTAAGCCACTTTTTTATGATATTTTCTTCTTTTAAATTTTCCATTCTATTATAAAAACAACTATAGACAGATAAATCCCGAAAGCTACTTAATTTTTATATTGCCAAGGTGTTTCTGTAAGTGCTTTAAGGCACTGTAAATTCTGTATTCAGCCACTTTTTTGGTAACACCAAGCATTTCAGCCACTTCTTTATGAGTTTTGCCATCTACCTTATTGAGCATGAAGGCAACTCTGAATTCTTCAGACATTAGCGCAAGCGCTTGCTCGTACTGTTGCATAAATTCTTTTTTTCGCAGCACAAATTCTGGTGTTTCGTTTGAGTATTCTTTTGGAGAGACTTCTTGGTATTTCAAAACCACTTTTTGATGCTTATAGTCATTGAGTAAAGCATTATTTATCACACTGTATAGGTAAGACCAAGTTTTTTCTGGGGTTATACGAGCACAGTTTTCCCATAACTTGATAAACGCCTCTTGTACCTTGTCTTCAGCGTTGCAAAGCACTCCAAATTTGTAATAAAACAAATGGCTTAACTTTTCAGCATATTTTTCATATAAATTTGAATAAACAGAGGGTTGGCAGATGTTTTTATGAAGGTGCGGCGCCATAACGGTATTGCTTAAACAAAGTTAATCCTTTTTTGAGGACTTTGAAGTATTGAGTTGTTATAACAGCAGAACACATGAAAAAGACATGTGAATAAATTAACGAAATTGAATTTTATAAAACGAAACATAATGAAACTTAGAACGATTTATTTTATTGCTATAGCTACTTTAGGATTGGTTTTAACCTCTTGTAGAGACACCGCTTTAGAAATTGTTGAAACACCCTCAGAGGAAGCCGTGAGTTTAGGCACCAACCTTACGAGTTTGATAACTAAAACAACAATGAAAGATGGGTCTATTGACAATATTATTGACAAAAGCAGCAGTACCACTGTTCAACTGCCAGTTGAGGTAACAGCAAATAGTGTTAAACTTAGCATTCAAAGTCATTCAGATTTTCAAAATATTGAAGATCTATTTGATGCCTCTGATAATGATGTAGATACATTAACAATTACGTTTCCTATTACCCTTGCTTTTAGTGATCACTCTTTAAAAGAAATTAAATCGCATATTGAGTTAGACGAAATTGTGAGTAAGTCCTTTGGGGTTGATGATGACGATATTGAATGTGTTGATTTTGAGTATCCGATTTCGTTTTCTGTTTTTAACCAAAACAATGAGCTTGCGGAAACACTAGTGCTCAACAACGACGAAGAACTGTATGCTTTTCTTATGAGTTTAAGCAATTATGCAGCGGTAGCATTAAATTTCCCTATCAGTTTGATTAATTATGACGGTACTGTTTCTCAAGCAAATTCTACACAAGATGTTGAAAATATTATTCTTAGTAACATGGGCATGTGTGATGAAGATGATGACAACGATTACGATGATGATGATTGTACATCTTGTGCCACAACTGATATTGACAGTCTTCTAGCAACATGTAATACTTTTAAAATTCACCGCTTTAAATTGAATGACGAAAACCTCAAAAGCCTGTTTACACAATATACCTTTTCTTTTAAAGCCGACGCTGTTTTGACGGTTTTGGATGAAAATGGAACGACGCTGACAGGGACATGGACCGCTGATGGTAGTGGAAATAATATTGCTGTTAGTTTACAGGTAGAAGGATTAGATCAATTAAATCAGTCTTGGCTTTTGCACGAGCTTGAAGTAGAAGGAGATGAAACGGAAATCTCCCTTCGTGAGGGTCAAAATCGATTAAAGTTTGAAGGCACTTGTGGATCAGGTTCAAACAACGATGGCGATAAAAAAGACGACGATGATGATGACGACGATGATGATGACGATGATGACAACGACAACAAAAAAGGATAATCTTAAGTAAGCAATCCTTTTTAACGATTTTGTAAAGCGGTTATGCTAATTAGCATAACCGTTTTTATTTGTTTTTATATAGCGCATCCCTTCAACTCCTTTACTTAGAATTACATCAACTTGAACATCAGCGCCATTTTCATTCTCAAAACAAACAGTTTCTTCTTTACTGATATACACTTTAGTTCTTCCCAAAGGAGAAAGGCCGAAACGTTGAGTTATCTCTCCAGAATACTTGTCTACAGCTTTAATGATAACAGTCAAATTCGAACGGTTAATTAAGTCCGCAGAATAGTTTTTATCATTGAATTCTCCCAACAAAAAGGTTTGATTAGCAGGAATTATAAGACCTGATGTAAATGTAGCACAAGAGCTTAAAAATAGCCCTACGCTCAATACAGCTAGTAAAGATTTCATGTAGTGTTTGTAACAAAAGAATTGTTCGAAATAAGTGTAAATTGAACGAATAAACAAATGAGTCCCTTTTGATATTCGGAAGATTATTTTGGAATATGGCACAAGATTATTGAAGAAGTTCGTGATAAACCTACAAACGCGATTTGAATACATGACATTACATGATAGAAGTTCCCCAATGACGCTTTAATTTGCAGCCATTAAGCAATAATATACGTAAAATGAAGGTTCAAAAGGCGACAGTATCAATTCTAGTTGTGCTCCAAATACTTCTGTTTGGGTGTACTTCGTTAACCACAGGAGTGTCAAATACTTCAACAGCACCAAGCTTTGAAGAGCTATCTAAAAACTTTAAAACCCCTTTGCTAAAATACCGTCCTGAAACTTGGTTTCACCTGAACGGGAATAACATTAGCAAAGAAGGCTTAACTCTCGATTTAGAAGCGATAAAAAGCGCAGGGTTACAGGGAATTCATTTGTTTAACAAAGCTGGACAGCCTTACCCTGATGTGGATCCTATCAAAATCTTATCCCCCGAATGGGAAGATATGATTCGGCATGCTGCTGACGAATGCAAACGCTTAGGACTAACATTTACCATGCAAAATTGCCCGGGCTGGTCCATGACGGGAGGACCTTGGGTGCCTGTGGAAGAAGCACAGCGCGAAGTTGTAGAAACAGTCTATCATTTATCGGGAGGGGAAAAGCTTAGCAAGGCTTTAGCACTAGATTCCTTATATCATACCTCAGATTATGATTACAAAGACATTCAAGTATTGGCGTTTCCAACTCCTGAAGGAGATGATCTGGCGCCTTTACATCCATCAACTATTAAAACCAATAATACCCTAGTTCCTTGGGAAGACATTTTTAATCCCGATGCTAAATTAACGGTCACACGAAACACAACCAGGTTAAATAAACCTTTGCCAGCATACAGGTCTTCAGGGATTTCAAAAGTAGATGGTAAGCATACATGGGTGAAGACAAATTTCGACACTCCTGTTACGTTACGCTCCATAACGTTTCCACAATCTAGGCATATGCTTATGGGCACTCAATACCCACAAATCAAGGTGAATATCGTAGTCAAGGCAATGCTAAACGACACCCTAAAAACGGTTGCAACCTTAAAAATACCTGATGCCAACTGGAACGACAGGCGTAAACACATTACATTAAGTATTCCAGAAACCACCTCAAAAATGTTTATGTTTTCATTTGAGGGAGAACACACTATCGCCCCTGAATTTATTCGTTTAAGTTCCAAACCCAGACTTCACAACCACGAAGCAAAAGCCGCAAAAGTATTACGCCGTCTGAAGAAAGAGGTAAACATCGCCTATGCCGAAAATACCATAGTTAAAGCAAATACCATAGTAAATCTTACAGACCAGATGAATTCCGAGGGTCTTCTAACATGGGATGTGCCTGAGGGGGAATGGACTGTGATACGTTTTGGTCACATCAATATGCGATTAACAAACAAGCCTGCTGTCCCTGAAGCAACAGGATGGGAGTCGAGTAAGCTAGATAAAATTACCATCGAAAATCACTTGCGCAAAGGGATGATAGGTAACTTAATAAAAGACGGAGGTCCAATTAGTGATGGAAAATTACACGGGCTGTTGATTGACAGTTGGGAAAGCCATGTCCCAACATGGACAATGCATGCCGAAGATATGTTTGCTGAATTTGAAAAACGAAGAGGGTATAGCATGAAAACATACCTTCCGGCAACAATGGGTTACATTGTAGAAAGTCCTGAAATAACCACGAAGTTTTTAAGAGACTTAAGACATACCATGGATGAGCTCTTTATTGACAACTTCTTTTCACATTTTGCTACGGTAGCTCATGACATGGGCGCTAAGGTATATACCGAGGGCGCCGGTGGAGAAGTCCTGCCTGTAGACCCTATGCGGTACTATGGCGTAAGTGATATCCCCATGACCGAGTTTTGGTACCCTTCTGCCCCTTCTGCGCAAAACGAATATGCAAAACCTATTTACAATGCCGCTTCGGCAACCCATTTATATAACAAGCCTGTTTTGGCGGCAGAGGCATGCACACAAGTAGGGGTACAGTGGAATGAACACCCTTTTAGTGTAAAAAAGCTGATAGATTATAATTTCGCCAAAGGGGTTAACCATTTGGTATTTCATACCTTTTCGCATACACCACAAAGAGAAGTCTATCCGGGGTCTAGTTTTGGTGGAAGAATTGGCTTTCCATTGGTTAGAGCACAAACGTGGTGGAACTATATGCCCGATTGGGTTGACTATTTGAGTCGAAACCAATATGTATTGCAACAAGGGGAATATGTTGCCGATGTTTTATGGTATTATGGCGACCATTACGAACGTCCGCCTTTTGATTTAGATACCTTTCCCAAAGGCTATCGTTTTGATTATTTAAACGCTGAAATATTACAAGAAAAACTCAATGTAATTGATGGTAAAATTCAAGTAGAAAATGGAGGTACTTACAGGGTTATCCAACTAAGAGATTCGGAAAGTATGTTGCTTTCAACAGCTCAGAAGTTAAAAGAATTGGTTCAAGATGGGGCTGTTATTTTGGGTAACAAACCGCTAGATTCTCCGAGTCTAATGGATGATGAAAATGATCTTTTACAATTGCGAAGCATTGCCAATGCCCTTTGGGATGATACGGCTAGTGGAGTAAAACAGGTTGGTAAAGGTCGTGTGTATTGGGGGAAAACCTTAGAAGAGGTATTACAACAAGAAAAGATAGCAAAAGATGTTATTGTGCCAGACGCGATGGATATCCATTGGATACATCGTCAAACGCAAGATGCTGACGTCTATTTTGTGGCATCAAAATCCGATTCCCCTGTTGACGTGTCTTTAAGCTTTAGGATAGTTAATAGATCACCTCAATTATGGGATGCCTTTACCGGGCAACAACAAGATGCACTCATTTGGAAAAAGGCTGGTGACAGAACAAATGTGGCGTTGTCGTTACCTTCAAATGGAAGTGCTATTGTTGTATTTTCTAAAAACGAAATACATCCTTTTGCTTCTAAAGTAACGCACAACGGCGTTGTAATTCTAGATACCGAAACGGGCTGGTACAAGGTACATTCAAATGATGATAGTAATATTACATTTAAAAAGGATGCACTATTAACATCAAATTCCGGAGTATATACCTTTCATCAAAATGCGGACACAGTCCAAAAGCAAATTTCCATTGAAGAAAAACCCTTACAAAACAATTGGGATTTAGCTTTTGTAAAAGGATGGGATACCCCTAAATCCATTACAGCCATGGAGTTAAAATCGCTAACAGATTTTGAAAATGATGCGATAAAACATTACTCGGGAACCACCACATATTCAAAAACAATACGTCTTGAAAGGGTAGGGGAACATACTATTTTAGACCTTGGTGCTGTTGCCAATATTGCCGAACTGTGGTGTAACGGAAAAAAAGTGGGTGTTAAATGGGCACCACCTTTTACATTTGACATAAGCGATTTTGTGGAAAAAGGCGAAAATACAATTCAAGTTAAGGTTACCAATACTTGGCGTAACCAACTTATTTATGATAATTCACGCCCAAAAAGCAAAAAGAAAACATGGACGACGAATCCGCCCAAAAAGGAAGAAACCACATTAGAACCATCTGGTTTAATAGGTCCAGTAGTGTTAAAACAATACGCCAATAGGTAACGCTTTCAATTCACATAAAAGTGTAGTTTAAAGACAACAAATTTATTTTTAATTAATCTAAATAAGCTTGCTAATTAAGGTTTTAGCCCTTACATTTGCACCCTCTATTTTTAATTATTCTAAATAAATGAAGCCTCTGCCACTTTTCTTTCTCACATTCACCTGTACTGTGTCTGTTGTGTTTGGTCAAACACAAACACTCGATTCCATTCAACAATTGGATGAGGTTATTATTCGTGCGAATACCATATTAGGCAATAAGTTTGTAGCACAAAACCGAACAGGAGCGTCATATTATTTGTCTACTGAAGATTTGGCAAAGTTTGGCAGCACAGATATTAACCGCGTACTTCAATCCGTACCGGGAGTGAATTTTTATGAAGAGGATGGTTTTGGATTAAGACCAAATATTTCGCTTCGTGGTACTTCTCCGCAGCGTAGTGCTAAAATTACCCTGATGGAAGATGGTGTACTCATTGCTCCGGCACCCTATAGCGCAGCTGCTGCCTATTATTTTCCCTCTGTTGCCCGTATGCAGGCTGTTGAAATTCTTAAGGGAAGTAGCCAAGTGCAATATGGTCCATTTACAACAGGAGGCGCCATAAATTTGGTATCAACGGCAATACCCGATGATTTTTCAGCCAAACTGCGCACCAGTTACGGAAGTTTTGACACGGGTCAAGTGTACGCTTCTGTTGGGCAATCCACCAAAAACATAGGCTATGTTTTAGAGTATTTGAACCATCAATCCAATGGGTTTAAACGTCTTCGTACCAACGATAATACGGGTTTTGATATTTATGATATTATGGGGAAACTCCACTTTAGCACCAACGCGAAGGCTAAAGTTCCTCAATCCCTTGAACTCAAATATCACTTCTATGACGAAAAATCCAATGAAACCTATTTGGGGCTAACAGCAGCTGATTTTGCCGCCAACCCCTATACACGCTATGCGGCTTCTCAGTCCGATCAAATGAATGCTGACCAACGTCAGCTTATGCTAACGCATGTTATGGATTTTTCCAAGCAATTAAAAGTGGTTACCAATGCCTACAATAACAGATTTACTCGTAATTGGTACAAACTTGACGATGTGGTTTTTGATGGAGATAAAAAAAGTTTGGCTGCGGTAGTGAACAACCCACAAGACTATCCAAATCACATGAATATTTTAAGGGGCTCGGAGGATTCTGAGGCAGATGCACTCTTGCTAAAGGCTAATAACAGGGTATATACATCTCGTGGGATACAAACCAAGGTGGATTATCATTGGTACGGTTCAAATGGCACCTTTCACGATGTTGAGGTGGGTTCTCGTTTGCATTACGACGAGGAAGATCGCTTTCAATGGGAAGACGGCTACCGTATTTTGGGAGGTAATATGTCGCTTACTTCAGAGGGTCCAAAGGGCGCGCAAGGCAATCGAATTTCAAGTGCCACAGCTTTTGCAGGTTATCTTACCTATAAATATAAGTTTAACAAACTTACCCTTACACCAGGTTTCCGTTACGAGAATATTTCCCTTAAAAGAGAAGACTGGGCTAAATCCGATAAAAATCGCTCAAACGATCCCTCAAGGCGAGAAAATCAAATTGCGGTTTTTATTCCAGGAGTTGGATTCAACTATAGTTTTTCACAAAATACTTCTTTATTTGGTGGTGTGCATAAGGGGTTTTCACCTCCTGGGAATGCGCCTGGAGAACAAGCCGAGCGCAGTATAAATTATGAGCTTGGTACACGATTTGGCTATGGAAAGTTTCGTGGGGAGTTGATTGGCTTTTTTAATGATTATTCCAATTTATTAGGCTCTGACCTTGCGGCTAGTGGCGGGACAGGATCACTAGATCAGTTTAATGCTGGAGAAGTTAATGTTAGCGGACTTGAACTCCTAGTAAACTACAACTTCTCAGAAGCAACTGCGAAAATTCAAACACCGTTTTCCGTGGCATACACCCTTACGAATGCGATTTTCCAAAACAATTTTGATAGCACGCAAAGTATTTGGGGAACAGTGAAGGATGGAGACAGGGTGCCCTATATCCCACAGCATCAGTTAAACCTTACCGCTAGTGTGATACACAAACGCTACGAGATGAATTTGAATGCACGCTATAGCGGTACTTTTGACACCCTAGCAGCAAATGGCGGATTACACAATACACAACCTCTAGACGATTACATAGTGGTAGATGTTTCGGCTAAATATCACTTTACTTCTCAGTTGAGCATAACTGCTAATGTCCTTAATATGTTTGATGAGGTTTATGCGGCTGCTCGTGTACCTGCAGGCTTTCGACCAGGGCACCCCTTTGGCGTGTATGCAGGCGTCCAGTGGAATTTATAACGTTTTTAGCCTAGTAATAGGCTTTAGATAAAAAGCAACTATCCTTCTTTTTGAGGAGGAATTTTTTTATTTCTATTTCAAATTAATAGTAATACTATTATATTTGCGCTTTAATAAATTATATATGGATAGTTTACTTTTAAATTTGCGCATTACAGTTCCTTCTTGTTTGTATGTGAAAGACCCCGAATCTTCCGATTTGGGGAAGAAAATTATCGAGCAAAGTATTTTTCAAATTGACAAATGGGGGATGGAAACCCTAACCTTTAAAAAGCTAGGTGATGCCATTGGCTCGAACGAGAGTTCGGTTTATCGCTATTTTGAAAACAAACACAAATTATTGATGTATTTATGTTCGTGGTATTGGGGATGGTTAGAATATCAAGTGGTCTTGCATTGCTACAGCATTAAAAACCCAAAAGAAAAATTGGAAAAAGCGCTCACGGTAATCAGCCAAAAGGTCTTAGAAGATTCTAATTTTTCGTTTGTTAACGAGCCAGCACTGAGTCGAATCATTATAAACGAAAATGCTAAATCCTTTTTAACTAAGAAGGTAGATGAAGAAAATGACGAAGGTGCATTTGCTTCCTACAAACGCTTGGTATTGACTTTGAGTAAGATTATTACAGAAGTTGCGCCGAAATACTCATACCCAAAAAGCTTGGCAAATACGGTTATTGAAACTGCACATCACCAACACTTTTTACGTGAGCACTTTAAAAGTATTACCGAAAATACTACGGCTGCCCCCACCTCTTTTTTGATTCATTTAGTTCGAAATACCATTCAATGAAATACAATATTGATACTGTCTGGGAACGTTTTTACAGCCTCTTAAAATTAGAGAGACGTGATATTTTGCAAGTTTTTTACTATGCCATTTTTGCAGGTATACTTTCGTTATCGCTTCCACTTGGTGTACAATCTATAGTGAATTTAATTCAAGGGGCTCAAATTTCAACTTCTTGGATTATTTTGGTGGCACTTGTGTCTTTGGGGGTAATGTTTACAGGGACCTTACAAGTGATGCAAATGCGAATTATTGAAACACTTCAACAGCGTATTTTTACCCGTTCAAGCTTCGAGTTGAGCTATCGGTTTCCTAAAATTAATATGCAGGAATTGCGGAACCACTACCCCCCAGAATTAGCAAACCGCTTTTTCGATACCATGAGTATTCAAAAGGGATTATCCAAAATTTTGATTGATGTTCCAACAGCGTTGATTCAAATTTTATTTGCACTGTTGTTACTATCGTTTTACCACCCATTTTTTATTCTTTTTGGCGTGTCATTACTTACAGTAATGTACTTTGTCTTTCAGGTTACCATTCGACGTGGGCTGGAAACCTCCCTGGTAGAATCAAAGCAAAAATATAAAGTGGCACATTGGATACAAGAAATTGCACGGGCTGTAGTAGGCTTTAAACTTTCTGGAAATACAAATTTTACATTGGAAAAAAACGATGCCTTAGTCAGTGATTATCTCAAGGCACGCGAATCCCATTTCAGGGTAATCAAGATGCAATATATCAAAATGATTGCCTTTAAAGTGGCTGTAACAACAGGCTTGTTGGTTATTGGTGGCGCATTGGTGTTAAATCAAAAAATGAATATTGGTCAATTTGTTGCTGCTGAAATTATTATTCTTTTGGTTATAGCCTCTGTAGAAAAGCTCATTGTGAGCTTAGAAACGCTTTATGATATTTTGACTTCTATTGAAAAACTAGGGCAAATTGTAGATATGGAGTTGGAGCCGCAAACAGGAAAAACACCTAATTTTGACAACGGTATCGAAATAGAATTAAGCGATGTGCACTATACTGTAGCTGATAGGGAACAAGCGATACTCTCCGATATTAACATTAAAATTCCTAGTGGTGAAGTCCTACTAGTGCATGGCACATCTGGTTCTGGAAAATCTAGTTTACTTCGTTTGCTGGCAGGCGTAAATCTACCTACAAAAGGAAGTGTTTTCATCAACGAAAACAATTTGAAATCGATGCAACTCGCGCATTACCGGTTGCACTTGGGAATGTCCTTAGCTGATGAATCTCCATTTGAAGGGACCTTATATGAAAACCTGACTTTAGGAAATGCTAACGTATCTGCGGCTCTACTAAGAGAGGCCATTGATGTTATCGGTTTACAGTACTTTATAAAATCACAACCTTTGGGATTAGATACCATGATTTATCCAGAAGGAAAACGACTATCGTCTACCGTAAACAAAAAAATTCTTTTGACACGCGCTATTTTAAGACAACCTAAAGTGTTGTTGTTGGAAAACCCTTTAGACGACCTTCCAATACAGGAATCCCAGCGCATTATTGACTACTTAACCGCACCCAACCAAAAGTGGAGTATAGTCGTAGTCAGTTCCAATCCTTATTGGGAAGAAAAATGCAATCAATCCATTACCCTTTCTGAGGGTAAACTAACAGTTGTTTCATAGGTTATGCTCAATATTTCTAAAAAACCGATAAAAGAATTTGATTTTTCGGCATATCGCTCAGGTGCTACAATTTTTGACCGTTCCTATTTCAAAGGGTTTAACCGATTTCTTTGGGTCTTTTCTACGGTAATTGTTGTGATGCTTTTTTTGCCATGGACACAGAACATAAACGGAAAAGGGTATGTAACCACACTACAACCCGACAAGCGTCCTCAAACCATACAATCTCCCATTCCAGGAAAAATTGATAAGTGGTTTGTGCGTGAGGGAGATGTTGTTCAAAAGGGGGATACCTTACTTAAAATCTCAGAAATCAAAAGTGAATATTTTGACCCTGAATTGGTCTCGCGTACCCAACAACAATTGGCAGCTAAAGAACAAGCCGTTACTGCCTATACACAAAAAGTAGCTGCATTGGAAAATCAGTTAGTTGCTTTGGATCTAGAACGAAAATTAAAATTACAGCAAGCCAAAAACAAGCTCAAGCAAAGTGTTTTGTATGTGCAAAGCGACAGTATCAAATTTGAAGCCACCAAAATGGATCAAAACATTGCACAAATTCGTTTGGCACGCGAAGAATCCTTGTTTGCAGAGGGCTTAAAATCATTGCGTGAATTGGAAAGCAAGCGGTTGATTTTCCAACAAGCACAAGCTAAATATATTGGCGCAGAAAACACTTATCGAAATGCCAAAAATGAGGTGGAGATTGCAAGAGTAGAAGTAAATCGGTTAAATGCCAGTTTTGCGGATAAGGCAGCTAAAATTCGCTCCGATTTGGCTACCGCAACGTCTAGTCAATTTGAAGCGCAAGGTAGTGTGGCCAAACTGCAAAATACCTTGTCGAATTACCGAGCACGTGTGGCACTGCAATACGTTACGGCAGCGCAGTCGGGCTATGTCAATAAAGCCTTAAAAGCAGGGATAGGGGAAACCTTTAAAGCCGGTGAGAAACTTCTCTCGATTATGCCCAACAATTACCAAATGGCGGTAGAAACATACATACGTCCCATTGATATCCCGCTAATAAAAGTCGGTGAAAAAGCGCGTGTTGAGTTCGATGGTTGGCCTGCAATAGTTTTTAGTGGATGGCCTAACGTTTCTTATGGAACCTATGGGGCAAAAGTTGTTGCCATTGAGAATTATATAAGTGAGAACGATTTATATCGTGTTTTACTTATTCCCGATCCTGATGACCACCCGTGGCCAACGGAAGTGCGTATTGGATCTGGTGCACGATCAATAGCCTTGCTTAACGAGGTTCCAGTTTGGTACGAATTGTGGCGCCAACTCAATGGTTTCCCTCCAGACTACTATAAGATTGACGCAGTTGATAATGTAAAAATCCCCATTAAAATTTAGTAGTATGAACGCTCCTCAATTGTTTTATACACTCTTAACTTGTGTCTTTTTTGGGGTATTTCAAGGGTATAGCCAAGATTCACTTTCATTGGAGGAATTTTTGGGTTATGTAAAACGGTACCACCCTTTTGTAAAGCAAGCCAACATTACACTTAGCGAAAGTCAAGCCAAATTGTTAAAAGCAAGAGGTGCATTCGACCCAAAATTCGAAATGGATTTTAAAGAAAAAACAGTTAAAAACAGGCCGTATTACGAGAGATTTAATGCTGTATTTTCACTGCCTACCCCACTTGGAATTGACGTTAAAGCAGAAGTCAGTGAAGCAACCGGAGCCTTGCTTAACCCAGAGCGTTTTGTGAGCAGCGACCAACTTTATGCTGTTGGCGCAGACCTAGATTTGGGGAAAGGGCTTTTGGCAAATTCCAGAACCATAGCTTTGAAAAAAGCCAAACAATTTATCAACCAAGCTGAGGAAGAAAATAGGTTAGAGATTAACCAAATCTTGGAGCAGGCCACACACGCTTTTATAGACTGGTATGCCGCCTTTCAGCAATGGCAGCTTGTCGGCCAATTTGTTGAAAATGCAAAGTTCCGTTTTGAAGGGGTAAAAAAACGCGTTGCAGAAGGAGATTTAGCTCCTATTGATTCTGTTGAAGCAAGAATTGCGTACAATGATCGGGTGCTTATGCAAGAAAAGAGTCGTTTAAAGTTAAGTGTTGCAACATTAAAAGCTTCTAATTTTCTTTGGCTTGATGATGAACCTTTGAAAATTAACTCTGTTGCTATCCCTGTTTTGGATGAAGCCACTTTTGAGTTAAAATTTACAGCTGAAGTAGTCAATGTAGATACACACCCCAAAATAAAGGCATTGGAATACAAAGTTGCACAAGGACGCTTGGAGCAGCGTCTTCAACAAAACAACCTTTTGCCCGAAGTGAAATTGGGATACCGCTGGTTGTCGGATCAAAATCCCACGCAAACGTTTCGGCCTTCCCTAGACCCTGGGAATAATATCACTAGTGTTAAGGTGAAATTTCCACTTTTTTTGAGAAAAGAACGCGCAGAAATAAAAATATCATCTTTGAAAGTAGACGATTTAGCACAAGCAAAAGCACAAGCAACATTGGATTTAACAAATAAGATGAGTGCATTAGAGGCACAAAAAAATTCGTTGACAAGTCAAAAGGGAATTGCAAAAGGGGTTATGAATGACTACCGTATTTTGTACGATGGGGAGCAAAAGAAATTTGCTGCGGGTGAAAGCTCTTTATTTCTAGTTAACAGCAGAGAGAACCGGTATTTGAATGCTATGCAAAAGTTTATCTCTTTAAAACAAGACCAGCAAAAAGCGCAATTGTCGTATTATTTTTTACTGACTTTTTAGATACTTCCAATAGAACTTTGCTTCTTTAAAATTCTTTTTTGCCAAATACGCTATCGATAAATTTAGATTTGTCGTTACCGTTTTTAAAGATGTACGACAAGTTCAAAGTAATCATATCCACTTCGTAGATGTAATTGGTAGTCGTATAAAATTCGTTAGCACGCCAGGCAGAGATGCGTTGTTCGTTGCTATTTAAAAGACCCATGTCTATGTTGCGCCATTGCAGGGTGGCTTTTAGCCGATTGTCAAAAAACGATTTTTGTAAAGTCAAGTGAGGTGCATAATACCTTGAGTCTTCCCCTTGAGCCGTTACCCTGTCTGAGAGGTAATTAAAAGTAAACTGTAACAGGGCGTCATTCCAAAAGGTATAACTCGTATTTGCGTTGATGCTAAAAACAGTTGCGTTAGTGTCAACAGGTCTATTATCAAATCGCCCCTCTAAGTGGTATCGAAATAGGTTTGCACCAATAAAAGCATTCCATTTTTGTGTGGGTTTTAATTGAGTGCCCAGCTCAACCCCTAGGGTTTTGGCATCACCTACATTGGAGTAGATGCGATTCAAAATACTGTCGTTATAAACGGTATTCACCCGATTGATTACATTTCGGGTATTTCTGTAATAAGCAGTTGCAAATACACTTCCTCCCTTAATTTTTTTATCTATTCCAAGCTCAATCAAATCAATGAACTCGGGTTTAAGGTTTGGATCACCTTGCTCTAGTGTTTCTGAGTGTTCACGCTCTGGGAAAGGATTCATTTTAAACGTCGTGGTGCGTTCCACACGTTTACTGTAGGCTAGTTTGATATTCGTTTTTTCATTTGCCGCATAAGACACAGCTGCCGAAGGGTAGATTTTGGTAAAATCATAGTTCAACTCTTCGTCAAGAGTGTTTGCCTTGTCTTTTAACTGCAAATTGCGTTGCATGGCTTCTAGACGTGCTCCGGCATTGTAGTTCCACTTCCCTTTCGATGCTGTAAGTTGTCCATATATTGAATGGATTTTTCGGGCTAAATTAACTTCGCTTGAGAACTCAGGAACCAAAACAAAAGGTTCATTAAAGGCTGTCCGGCGCTGGTAAACAAAATCTCCGGTATGGTCTAAATTTCGATATTGATACCCCAAATCCAATGTGCCATTTTTGATGGGGATTGTATAATCCAGTTGTGAGCGCATGCCGTAAAGCGGATTGTCGTTGGTGTTGTATTCGTCTTGATAAAGAATGGCATTGTTTGGATGTCCAAGATTTTGATTTACCGTAGGTCCTCCCAAAAGCGTGTATTCATATAAGATTGAAAAACGAAGTTTTGAATTATCTGAGAAACGATGGCTAAAGTCAAGACTTCCAAGAGCAAAATCACTTTTTCGCTCTCTCAGGTTGTGATTAAAATAGGGCGCTGAAGAAATTTTAGTGCCATTTGGATAGGGCGAAATGGTATGGTTATCGAAATAAACAATATCTGCCAAACGCTTTTTGGAACGTTTTCCTGCAAAAATCCCCATCGATACTTCACTGGCTGTATTGGGAGTATATGCTAAAGTAAAACGCCCGTTGACATTGGTTTCGTCAAAGCTTCGCTCGCCTGAAGAGGGCAAACGTGTAAAACTATTATCTATGATGGTAAAAACATCCCCTTCTCGTCTACCGCCTTTATCGTTTCGTTGGTAATTTGCCCCTAAAGAAAGGTTCCATTTTTCTGAGGTACTGTTGTAGATGATGTCTGTGCCATAGCGTTGATGTGTATTTTCATTGCCATAAGTTTCAACGGATGGAAACCCAGAGGAAATATTTAACTGTGCATATTCTCCCTCCACATTTCCTTTTGTGGTAATAATATTCAACAAACCTGATTTTCCGTCGGGGTCGTATCTAGCAGAGGGCGCTGTGATAAGTTCTACAGATTGCACTGCATTTGCAGGAAGTTGTTCGAGAAGTGAGGTCATATTTCCTTGCAAGGGCTTGCCATTGAGCAATATCACAAACCCAGAACTGCCACGCACACGTATTTCACCTTGCGCATCTACACTAACGGCTGGAATTTGCCGAACCACATCTACTGCTGATCCGCCTTGTGCACTCTTAAAAGTACTTGCCGAAAAAACGTTTCGGTCAATTTTATTGATTACTGCAGCAATATCACTTGTTAGCGTAACTTCATCTAAGCTCGTACCTAGTTGTAGGACTATTGTACCTAGAGAAACCTTTTGTCCTTTCGTGATGCTTATGTTTTGAATAGTCGAAGGTTGGTATCCCAAAAAAGAGGCTTCTAAAAAATAAGCCCCTTTTTCAATTTTATCGATGCTAAACGCCCCTTTATCATCTGTAACAACCCCAGAAACTAAGGCTTTTGTATTTTGATTGTACACCGCAATTGTAGCATATTCCAAAGGAGTGTTTTGTGCATCTGTAATGGTTCCTGTAAGTTGCGAATGGACACAAAACGGGACTGCTATAAGCAGCAATAGTCTGAACACATTTTTCATCTGCGATTTGGCGCTTAAAGCCTCCTTATAATGTTGAAGGGCAAACGTAGTCAGTTACAGCAATACCAGCATCTTTAATGGCTTTAAAACCACCCGAAACATCAATCAGATTGTGGATACCACGACTCTTTAAAATAGAGGCGGCAATCATACTTCGGTACCCTCCGGCGCAATGCACATAAAATGGTTTTTCAGAGGGGAATTCAGCCAAATGATCGTTTATAAAACTAAGCGGAGTGTTTTCTGCCGAAGGAATATGTTCAGATAAATATTCGGTTTCTTTACGAACGTCAAACACGTTTATATCAGTAGATTCTAGCATTTCTTTTAACGTAGCAGCATCCACCGATTCAAGCGAATCGGTTTCTTTGGCTGCGGCTTGCCAAGCGTCAAAACCACCTTCCAAATACCCTAAAGTATTGTCAAACCCAACACGAGAAAGTCGCGTAACCGCTTCCTCCTCTCTCCCCTTTGGAGCAACCAACAAAATGGGTTGTTTGACATCGGCAATAAGCGCACCTACCCACGGGGCAAATCCGCCATCAAGACCAATAAAAATGGATCGTGGAATATGACCTTTCGCAAAGTCGTTTTGGTGACGAACATCAAGTACAACAGCACCAGTTTCGTTGGCAGCTACCTCAAAAGCTTCGGGCGATAAGGCTTGTGTGCCTTGCGCCAAAACCTCGTCCAAATCAGCATAGCCCTCTTTGTTCATTTTCACATTAAGCGGAAAATATTGTGGAGGCGGAAGCAATCCATCAGTTACTTCTTTAATAAATTCATCTTTGGTCATGTCGGCACGAAGGGCATAGTTCATTTTTTTCTGATTGCCCAGCGAGTCCACAGTCTCTTTCATCATGTTTTTACCACAGGCAGATCCTGCGCCGTGTGCGGGATAAACAATTACGTCATCTGCCAAAGGCATGATTTTGTTTCGTAAACTTTCGAAAAGGGTTCCTGCCAATTCTTCTTGAGTCATGTGGGCAGCTTTTTGTGCCAAATCGGGCCGACCAACATCGCCCAAAAACAAGGTGTCTCCAGTAAAAATGGCATGGTCTTTTCCGTCTTTGTCTCGCAGCAAATAGGTAGTACTTTCCATGGTGTGCCCTGGCGTGTGAACGGCTATAAGTGTTGCATCGCCAAGCGGAAATTCTTGCCCATCTGTGGCAATAATAGCCTCAAAATCGGGGTTGGCGTTTGGTCCAAAAATTATGGGAGCACCCGTTTGTTTTGCAAGGGTGAGGTGTCCGCTAACAAAATCGGCGTGAAAATGCGTTTCAAAAATATATTTGATTTTTGCGCCATCGCGGGTGGCGCGATCCAAGTAGGGAGAAGTTTCGCGTAGTGGGTCAATAATTGCCACTTCTCCATTGCTTTCAATGTAATATGCCCCCTGTGCCAAGCAACCAGTATAAAGCTGTTCTACGTTCATTTTACTTTGATTTTGATACTGTAAAAATACAATTTTTTGCCGTTAGGATTCCCCTGTTTCACTTTGCAACGAAACTTTCTCTTGCAGGTCGTTTTTTGGCGTTTTATTTAGGGCATATTCATAAGCTTCTAAGGTGGTTACAAAGAAGTTCTTCTGTCCAATAATATCTAGTAGTTTTGATTTTTTGATGATGTCTCGAGTAGGTCCAATTACTTCTGAAAACAAAACGGAAATGCCTTGCTTTTGCAAATCGATGATAAGGTTTTCGAGCATGAATACCGCACTGCTATCGATGTAGTTAATGGGGTCTGATTTAAGAATCAGGGTATTGGGCAGAGGGTTTTGCGTATGCAGTTCACGCAACAGTTCCGACTTAAAATAGTCTTTATTTCCAAAGTAAAGCTGTGCATCAAATCGTATAATGAGCACTTCAGGATTGTTTTCAATAGCATCTTTAAATCGTGCGATATTTCTGAAATAATCGGTTCCTTTTATTTTTCCCAAAACCGCAATATGTGGTTTTGAGGTTCGATACACCATCAGCAATAACGCAAATAGGGTTCCAAATAAAATTCCCTCGGGGATACCTACCGTAAGTGTAATACCAAAGGTTACCAAAAGCAGCACAAACTCGTCTTTACGGGTTTTTAAAAGTTGTGCCGGATACCGAAAATCTATTAACCCAAAAACAGCAACCAAGATTATGGCAGCCAAAACGGCATTGGGTAAAAAATAGAATAGTGGGGTTAAAAACAACAATGTGAGTGCAATAACAGCTGCGCTTATTATCCCTGCAAGTCCTGTTTTTGCACCACTAAGGTCGTTTATGGCGGTTCTAGAAAAGCTGCCAGTGGAAGGATACGATTTAAAAAATGCACCAACAATATTTGCTGTTCCTAGTGCAATCAGTTCTTGGTTTGGTTTCACTTCATATCCATGCTTGTTTTCCATGGTTTTTGCAATGGAAACCGCTTCCATAAAGGCCACTAGGGCAAGGGTTATTGCAATGGGGAATAAATCGCCGATGATTGAAAAATCAACTTTAGGAACTTCAAACCAAGGCAAACCGCTAGGAATTTCGCCAACAATTTGTACTCCTTTGCTGTAAAGCTGTAAAACGGACACCAACAAGATGCTTAGTACCACCACGACAAGTGCTGCAGGGATGCGTTTGTGGAGTTTTCGAAGCCCCAATAATATCAAAATAGAAAGCATCCCGATGCTACACGTATACAGGTTTGTTTTGTCGATAAGGGAGAACGTATTAAACAGGAGTATGTGAAATTGATTGCTTTTTTCGATCTGAACGCCTAATAAGTGATTGAACTGGTTGAACCCAATAATCAGTGCGGCTGCAGAGGTAAATCCACTGATAACAGGCTTGGATAAAAAATTGACTAAAAACCCCATTTTCAGGATTCCCATAACCGCTTGAAGCACGCCCATGAAAAGCGCCAAAACAATCGCCATAGCAATGTATTCGTCTACTCCCGAAAGGGATAATGCCCCCAAACCTGCAGCTACCAATAGCGAATCCATTGCCACAGGACCAACACCCAATTGGGGTGATGTGCCCATAATCGCATAGACCAATTGCGGCATTAGTGCGGCATAAAGCCCATAAACGGGAGGTAAGCCCGCAATCATCGCATACGCCATGCCTTGCGGAATAAGCATAATGCCTACTGTTAGACCAGATGCAATATCGCCACTAAGATATGCTCGCGTATAACTCGGCAACCAAGAAAGGATGGGAAATAACCGTTTTATCATCAAATGCAAAAGTACTACATATTAAAAAAAGTGTCATCTTGTCTATTTATGGGCACTTCAGTTCAATTACATTACTTTTGCCGCTTAAATTTCACATCATGAAGCCATTTAAACTCATTGATTCAACCAACGGCGGAAGCGCTAAAAATGATATCCTTTCTGGGCTAACGGTGGCACTGGCACTGGTGCCCGAAGCGGTTGCTTTTGCTTTTGTGGCGGGGGTTTCGCCCATAGTAGGATTGTATGGTGCATTTATGATGGGGCTTATCACTTCTGTTTTTGGCGGAAGACCTGGGATGATTTCTGGTGCAACGGGTGCTATGGCGGTGGTTATGGTACATCTTGTCAGCGAAGGAAATGCGCTTGGAGGCAATGAAACCGCTGGACTACAATTTTTGTTTGTTACGCTCATTTTAGCGGGGTTAATTCAGGTTGCAGCAGGCGTATTAAAGCTAGGAAAATTTGTACGAATGATTCCACACTCCGTGATGATGGGCTTTGTAAATGGATTGGCAATTGTCATCTTCCTCTCACAGCTTGGAATGTTTAAAAGTCAAGGGGATTGGCTTACGGGGAATGCACTCTACACCATGTTGGGATTGGTTGCCCTTACGATGGGCATTATGCTTGGTGTACCTTTTTTGACCAAAAAAGTACCCGCAGCCCTTACGGCAATTTTGGTCGTATCCTTTTTGGTGATTTTTGGCGGATTGGAAACCGAAACGGTGCGTTCTTTCGTGGTGGCAAATGGGGGCGAGGGTATCGAAGCTGGTCTACCCAGTTTTAATGTACCGTTTGTGGAGGTGTCCTATGCAAATCTGCTCTTTATGTTGCCCTATGCGTTTATTTTGGCAGCCATTGGGCTTATAGAGTCCTTGATGACGCTAAACCTTATTGATGAACTTACTGATTCGCACGGTAGCGGAAACCGGGAATGTGCTGCTCAGGGATTGGGCAATATCGTTAACGGATTTTTTGGGGGTATGGGCGGTTGTGCTATGATTGGTCAGAGTATTATCAACATCAAATCTGGGGGGCGTGGACGTCTTTCTGGAATCACAGCGGCAGTAGCCTTGTTGGGATTTATATTGTTCGGCGCAAGGTATATTGAGCAAGTTCCTATTGCGGCATTGGTAGGAGTCATGTTTATGGTGGTCATTGGCACCTTTGCGTGGAGTACGTTCCGCGTTTGGAACAAAGTGCCCAAGTCAGATATTATTGTGATTGTATTGGTTACGGTGTTAACCGTAATTTTTGATTTGGCAATTGCCGTATTGTCGGGTGTGGTGGTGTCTTCGTTGGTATTTGCATGGGAAAATGCCAAACGTATTCGAGCGCGCAAACATATTGACGAACACGGTGTTAAGCATTACGAGATATACGGTCCTTTGTTTTTTGGATCTACAGAACTGTTTACCAGTAAGTTTGACGTGCAAAACGACCCCAACGAGGTGATTATCGATTTTAAAGATTCTCGCATTGTAGACCAATCGGCGATTGAATGTATTAATAAACTCACGGAGCGCTACCTTAAAAACGGCAAAAACATTCACTTGCGTCATTTGTCTGGCGACTGTGTAAAGCTCATTAAAAAGGCAGAAAAAATCTGTGATGTAAACGTACTGGAAGACCCCGATTACTTTGTTGCCATTGATAATTTTAGAAAAGCACAAGAGGCATTAACGTAATCGTTCTTTTGGACAAGCAAAAGTAATGAATGTAGTTTTTACTGTTCATTTTGTCTTGAAACAAATCCCTCGACTAGGCTTGGGATAAACGATACCAAACCTGCCTATTAGCTAATAACTATTCACTACTGCCTACTGCCTAATCACTACTGCCTGTTAATGTTTTAACGGCATCCTTTTGATTTTCTTCACGCTGTTGTTATGAAGCCATTACCTAAGAAATGAATGTATGTTTTGGTGTTCATTTTGTCTTGAAAAAACCCCTCGACTAGGCTTGGGATAAACGACACCAAACCTGCCTTAGGCGGGTCTTCAATTATTAACCATTAACGAATAAAGCTGCCTGTAACTCCCTGACGGGAAACCTAAGGGCTTATGCTAAATTTTGTATATTTGGTTGTATATACCTATCATGGAATCTGTAGCACTTAAAAATAAACTGATACGCATCATCAACGCTTCTGATGATCGGTTTTTGGAAATGGTAAATGCGCTACATCAATCCTATGTAGCAGACCCTGAAGATTTTTACGACGAACTCCCTACTGAAATTCGAGAGTTACTTGCAGCAAGTAGTGCCCAAATGCAACGTGGAGAAGTACGCCCCCACAACGAAGTAATGGCAGATTTTCGCAAAAAATATGGTGTACAGGATATGACATGAACGTTGTTTGGACATCCAACGCCCAAAAGTCCTATGCAAAAGAATTGGAGTATATCGGTGCCAAATGGACAATGCATGAGGTTGTCCAGTTTATGGATTTAGTGGATGCTTTTGTTTCCCATTTGAAATCTGGAGTTATTGAGGGGAAAATTTCCAAAAAGACAACCATTAGGTCATTTGTTATTTCTAAGCAAACAACTGTGTATTTTGAGTGTTTTGAAGAACGAAAAGCTATATCACTACTCCTTTTTTGGAACAACACCAACGACCCTAAAAACTTAAAAAAACTGCTTCAACGCTAATTGCTTTGGTGTGTGCTAGTGTAATGAAGCCATTGACTGAGAAATGAATGTATGTTCTCGATACATCCCGACAGTTCGTCGGGACATCTGCCTGCGGCAAGGCAGGCCTGCTTGCAGTAGACAAGCTCGAACTGACAAGGTTCTTGTGTTCATTTTGTCTTGAAACAAAACGAACCAAAAATTCAAGGCAGCATACCATCAGCTAAAAATCTGCACTCCTGCCTAAACTAAAAGAACTCACGAGCATAGCTCGCTCAA
>ENA-OUOG01001782-OUOG01001782.1-marine-metagenome-genome-assembly--contig:-NODE-1782-length-23921-cov-3.786781_pt1 | contig 23921 bp, 25 predicted proteins | sample MGYA00248635_ERZ508505 | MGnify/ENA primary metagenome ERZ508505 (study PRJEB26176, sample SAMN06267871) | marine metagenome | isolation source: Saanich Inlet, British Columbia, Canada | place: Pacific...
CCCCGCTTGGAAACAAGCGCTGTTGATTATTGATTTTCAAGGGTTTACAAGAAAAATCTCCAGTACCGCTCTCTCGGAGTGCCTTTAAGTACGGTCTGTAGAATACTAATGGATATTTGATTAAACTCGTCAATCTAGCACCTCAATTAAATAATGGTTCGAAGACCAGTTACTCCATGCTGGAATTGACCTTAATCACCTGATTTTCAAATGAGACAAATATCACAATAGACGTATTCGATTGGATTTTGTTTTTGATAGACGGACATTTGAAGTGTTCAAAAACATCAATAACTAAATCTGTATATTATGGAAGATTCAACACAAGTCTACAGCATGCCAAGAATTGGCGATGTAGCGCCCGACTTTGAGGTGGTAACCACTACCGGAAAAATCAAGTTCTCCGATTATGCCCCAGGCAAATGGAAAATCTTGTTCAGTCACCCCGCAGACTTCACCCCAGTATGTACTACTGAAATGAGCGGCTTTGCAGAGCGTCAAGCAGAATTCGAAGCTATGAACACTGCCCTCATAGGTCTATCCATTGACTCTATCCACAGTCATTTGGCTTGGGTCAACAATGTTCGTACGAACACGGGGGTATACTTTCAATTCCCAATCATTGCCGATCTAGATATGAAAGTGAGCAGGCTATACGGGATGTTGCAACCTAACGAAAGTGAAACTGCAGCAGTTCGTGCAGTATTCTTCGTAGATCCTGAAAATAAGATCCGCCTCATTATGTACTACCCCCTAAATGTAGGTAGAAACATGGATGAAATCGTCCGCTCTTTGCAGGCGCTTCAATTCAGCGATGAGCACAAAGTGGCAATGCCGTTGAACTGGAAACCAGGTGAAAAAGTGATCATACCTCCACCAAAAACTTTGGAGGAGATGGATATCCGCTTGGCAGATGATAGCATTGAACGCGTTGATTTTTATCTCGCCAAGAAAGAAATCTAATTACACGTAAAGCCACAATTTAGACCCCGCGATTGCGCGGGGTTTTTTATTGCTTTTCTGCATACTTCGTAAGCGTTTTGTACCCAGCAAACCCATGCGATCATTCTTATTGATCTTCCAGCTGTTTGAAGCGATATCCAGTAGCTGTTCGTCTTCAAAGCACATGGTAATATACCTCTCTCGTATTTGTACTATATTGATCCATCAAATCTTGCCCTACCAATGAAACTAAAAATCGTAGCTGTACTCAGTGCTTTGATGTTCGCTCACCTACTTAAGGCACAACAATCCGACACCGCCCCAAAACTGAGCTACAATATCCTATTAGACCCGAGTATTTCGTTTGGCCCCATGTCTTTTGCTCTTTTTGAAGGAGCGCTAGGTTTGGAATGGCACAATCCTTCTGCACCAGACCAGCGCTGGAGTGTTAAGGGTAATTACGGCCAAGGCGATATCTATATCATTCCCGTTCAAGACTCGGGGGATTGGAACGGAACAGCCCACGTTTACTATTTAGAAGCCAATTACGATAAAAATTTGATGGCTTGGTACGGAAGAAATCGTAGTCAGAGCGATGGTTACAAACCGAACAATCTCTTTTATCAGTTAGGAGTAATGGGAGGATTCGGAAATCAAAGAATACATACTTTACACACTTGGGATTATTTCCAGGACATACCGCTAGATGAAAAGCGATTCGGACTTTTTACCGGAATTCGGGTGGGAATTGGCTATAGATATAACTTCAAGAACAAGGCATACATCAACTTCATTCCTGTCGCTATCGCAGCAGGCTACATCGATATACGATCAACATGGGAATACGGCTCGCCACGTAACGGTTTTGAGCTACTGAATGTGAATCTGTTTGACTTTAGTTGCGCTATACCCTTGAATTAAGCGGACACAAAACACGAATCTAAATTTCGGAATTGATAGATTTTTTTTCAATTTCCTCAGTGGTCACAAGCTTATTCATCGTAATATTGCAATCTAACGAATACGAACTATGGGAGTCACAAAATCTGATCTATTCTCGGAGAAACAAAACGACATTGCGCGCTATGCGAAGGCCATTGCGCACCCCGCACGTGTAGCAATCATCGAATATCTTTTGAAGTCGAACGCGTGTATTAACGGCGATTTAGTTCAAGAATTAGGACTTGCACAAGCGACGATCAGCCAGCATTTAAGAGAGCTCAAAGAGATCGGAATCATTCAAGGCACCATCGACGGCTCCAAGGTGAGTTACTGCATAAATGCCAAAAATTGGTCGATGATCCGTGACCAATTCTCTGTGTTGTTCGACCAGTACTCTCCCACTGACAAGGATGAATGTTGCTAAACAAAATTGGTCACAGCTAACTAAAAAATCATGTCTAACACATTGTATCCAGAGCTTCTAAGCACCATTCAAGAGGCCCAATCACAATCCATTTCCCAGGAACGCAAGGCCGTATTACAACCATTGATCGACTACATACAAGGCAAACGAGACCTGGGCGAAATAGCGCATTTAAATTTCATTTGTACCCACAACTCCCGCAGAAGCCAATTCTCGCAGATCTGGGCACAAACCGCAGCCTACGTGCACGGCATTCCGGCCCAATGCTACTCCGGGGGCGTTGAAGTCACCGCATTTAATGAACGTGCCGTTGCATCCATCCAGCGCAGCGGATTTCACATCGACGCCAGCCTAGGAGAGAACCCGCGTTACACCACCTATTTTGCCCAGGACGCAGCCCCCGTCATCGCGTTTTCCAAGCTCTTTGATGACCCTATCAACGAGGCAGATCAGTTTGCAGCGGTCATGACCTGTTCGCATGCAGACGAAAATTGTCCCTTTATTCCTGGCACGGAGCAACGAATACCCGTTCGCTACGAAGACCCAAAAGCCTTTGATGACACCCCTGAAGAAGGCGCGATGTACGACCAAAGATCGATGCAAATCGCTAGCGAATTATTATATGTTTTTTCTCAAATAAAAAACCAATAACAATGACAATCAAATCACTTGCAGTACTCGCCCTTACGATAGTAGGAAGTACGCTTTCAGCACAAAATGCAGCGTTAGCTATCAATCCAGAATTGGAAACAACTACCGAAAAGCTCATCTCGGGCTTCGACGGTATTCCTTCAGAAAGACGAGCGGAGCTAGAGGAATTGGGCGATTTTATGTTCGAACAAGCCCAGCAGCAAGGCACCTTTAACGCATTGTTTGTCTGTACCCATAATTCACGAAGAAGTCACTTGGCTGATCTGTGGTTTAAATACGGCCTGTACTATTTTGGATTGCCTCAGTTCGAATCCTTCTCCGGAGGAACAGAAGCTACTGCGTTTAACCCAAAGGCCATCGCCGCAGTTCAGCGCGCCGGGTTTACCGTGGATGTTGATCCTGCACAGAAGAACCCCGTAGTTTCCATCACCCCAAAAAAATTCCCTATTTGGAACATGATGTCCAAAGTCTACACCCATGAATCGAACCCAAAGTCAAATTTCGTCGCAGTCATGGTGTGCTCCGATGCCGATAAATCGTGCCCAGCAGTAGATGGCGCAGTCGGTCGTTTCACCATACCATATAATGATCCGAGATACTTTGACAATACACCTTCTGAGCGAAAGAAATACGATGAAACGGTAACCTTGATCGGCACTGAAATGCTCTTCCTCACCAGCTACATCAAGGACCAAAGTGTGGCTCAAAAAGAAAGCGCGAAGTAATGAGCACGAAGAAATTAAGCTTCCTCGATCGCTACCTCACCCTATGGATTTTCCTCGCCATGGCGATCGGTGTGGGGATTGGCTACTTCATCCCTTCCAGCGCCGGATTCATAGATTCATTCAGTTCTGGAAGCACCAACATTCCCATCGCGATAGGGCTCATCCTTATGATGTACCCGCCCCTCGCTAAAGTGGACTATAAACTGCTGCCAAAAGTGTTCAGAAACGTAAAAGTGCTTTCTATTTCGCTTGTGCTGAACTGGGTCATCGGCCCTGTGCTTATGTTCATACTTGCGCTCGTTTTCCTGCAAGACTACCCAGAATACATGGTGGGGCTGATTCTCATCGGACTGGCACGTTGCATCGCCATGGTCCTCGTTTGGAACGATCTCGCAGAAGGCAGCAGTGAGTATGGCGCTGGACTCGTTGCGCTGAATAGCATATTCCAAGTCTTCGCCTACAGCTTTTACGCATGGCTATTTATCACCGTACTCCCTCCCTATTTCGGGTTCGAGGGCGCCATCGTCGACATCTCCATCACCACCATCGCAGAAAGCGTAGCCATCTATTTAGGCATTCCCTTCCTCGCTGGTATCCTCAGCCGATTCCTCCTGGTACGACTCAAAGGTGAAGCATGGTACCGCAACACCTTTCTTCCTACCATCTCCCCCATGACCTTGATTGCCCTACTGTTCACCATCTTAGTGATGTTCTCACTCAAGGGCGAACTCATCGTTCAAATCCCTTTGGACGTGATACGCATCGCCATCCCACTGCTGATCTACTTCACCGTCATGTTCCTCATCGGATTTTTCATCAGTAAAGCTGTTGGGGCCAATTACGATAAGAACGCCGCCATCGCCTTTACCGCAGCCGGCAACAACTTTGAGCTCGCCATCGCAGTGGCCATCGCCGTTTTCGGATTAAACTCCGGTCAAGCATTCACCGGTGTCATCGGACCGCTAGTCGAAGTCCCCGCACTCATCTTACTCGTCCGTGTATCATTTTGGCTTCGTAAAAAATATTATTCGCCCCACGTAGATTAATTTTGCCGCTATGGAACACAAGAAGTCAGTCTACATCATCGGAGCCGGTATCAGCGGCCTAATCGCCGCTTATGAATTAGAACAAGCGGGCTACCACCCGACCATCATCGAGCAGTCTGATGCCGTAGGCGGTCGCGTAAGGACCGTTCACGTCGACGGCCACGATCTAGACATCGGCTTCCAAGTCCTGCTCAGTGCCTACCCCTTAGCCCAAAAATACCTGGATTTGAATGCGCTCGAATTGCGCCAACTCGAATCTGGAGCACAAATCCACGTCGACGGAAAAACCTTCGTTATCGGGGACCCCATACGTAACCTGCGCCTCTTATTCCCTACCGTCTTCGCGGGCATAGGTTCTGTAGCAGACAAACTAAAAGTGCTGAAACTGAATGCTGCACTCAAGAAAAAGAGCATCGAGGCCATCTTCAACTCACCTGAAACCAGTACCCTAGATTACCTAAAAGGACTCGGATTTTCTGACAAAATCATCACGCGATTCTTCCAACCATTTTTTGCGGGAATTTTTCTAGAAACCGACCTGCACACCTCGAGCCGTATGTTCGAGTTTGTCTACAAAATGTTCGGTGAAGGGTATGCCACCATTCCCAAGGATGGCATAGGAGCGATTAGCGAGCAGTTGAAGGCAAAATTGGTCCAGACTACTTTTAAGTTTGGTGAAAAAGCCACCGCAGTAACCGATGCAACCATCACACTTCAAAGTGGCGAAACTATTGCGCATCAAGGCGTCATTATTACCTCAAACGCCTCTGATCTTGTCGCTAATATGAAGGGGCAAGATACCCCTTGGAAATCGTGCATGTGCCTCTATTTCGAAGTAGATGGCACCACGATCCCGAAGGAAACCATCGCCCTGATCGCAGATCCGAACAAACGCGCAAACAACTTGTACGCCTACACGGATCAAAAAGGACGTCAAATTCTATCCGTCACGAGCCTAAACTACCAAGGGCTAGATGAGGCAAAGCTCACCGCTGAGATAGAACAAGAAGTACGCGATTACTGTCAACCAAAGCACCTAAAACACCTCGCTAATTTCAACATCAAAAGAGCCCTTCCCGACCTTACCAACCTCAAGCATACCAGCGAGCCAAGCGCCAGTCAGCTGACCGATAATCTTTTCCTTGCAGGAGATGCACTCTTTAACGGCTCACTGAACGCTGCCATGGAAAGTGGACGACTCGCTGCTGCAGGGTTGATCGAGAAGAAAAGCGGGCTCTTCAGCTAGTCTATAAGCCTAAGACCCCTACCGAAGCCGGATGCTTTAATAGCCAACCCGTAAGACTTCGACGCGTTCTGTTTGCAGGCAATACCTCGTGAAGCACCGTATCCGAGCGAAACAGCACCAGTCTATTCATCATAGGTTCTACCGTATGCTCTTGCGGACGGTGCATTTTCAGCGCTCCTCCATGCTCCGGTTGCCAATTTTCATTCAGATAAATCACCACTGAAATCATCCTGTTCTCTCGATCACCGAACTGGTCAAAATGCGGCTTGTAATAGGCTCCTTCGGGATATTTCGCCAAATGAAACTCATACCCACGAAGCGAAAGAAAAAGCGCCCTCGCAATAGCACCACGAAGTGCATCCATCCCTTTAAAAAACTCCTCCAATTCCCCTTCCGGAAAACGGTCCAACCAGTGCACAAAATCTGACCGAATCTCAGAAATCCTCGTACGCTCCTGTCCCGGACCTATTGAAGCGGCTTTCAGTAAATTCTCAGCCTCCACCTGTTGAAAATATCTACAGACGTCAGTTAAAACCTCTTGTGGTAAAAAATCATCAAGCACCACGAAGTGCTGTTCAGCGAATAGGTCCATCGCATGGTCCCAAGTCGCACTCGTAAATTCAGGCCACATGTTTGGCGCTATACTAGCGAAAAGAAAAAATAGGAAAGCGCCCTCTGCCAAGGCTTGCCAGATACGAGCCGTGTGATAGCGCTGGGTGAAAGTACACTAAAAACCACTGGGCAACGCATTCATAGAAAGCATATCTGCACAAAATCACGTATATTGGTCGAACGATGAAAATGAATCACGTACACTTCACATGGAGAGCCCTGACCACAGCGCTTTTGTTAGCACTTATCGTGCTCACCTCCCCGTGTTCCGTACGTAATCATCTCGAACGCATCCTAGAGGTTCCTACGACCGAAGTCTCTAACAAATCTAAAACGGCATCCTGTGCTGCTTTCGAACAGGTTTCACAAAATGATCGCCAAGAATCGACGCTCACTCATTTGAGCTTAGAACCTGCCCCTACTATCGAGGAAACTCATAGCCCTGCCTTTACCTATTCGGCTGTGCCGACATCCCATCAAAACGAGTTATTGCGGACGCTGAACGTCCCCTACTACATTCTGTACGGAAGTAGTAAATACCATCTCTAGGCAGCAATAACACGCGGATTCACCCGGTATTCATCGGGTTCGCACCGCTTTTATTTTCACAAGTACACTTTAAAATTTTTACCATGAAAACCTATTGGTTAAGCGCTTTAGCGTTAGGCGTGGCTTTAACAGCTTGTAATACGCCAGAGGCAGAGTCTTCGGGCGAGCCTACAAAAATCACCATTCTACAAACCGCCGATATCCACGGCCAAGTCATGCCCCACAGTGAACTCTTCTGGGAAGACGAGCAAATCTCTTTCAAGACTTTGGGTGGACTGGCACACATGAAAACACTCTTCGACCAAGAGCGCGAAGCAAACCCAAACACCATCATTCTTGACGGCGGTGACCTCATTCAAGGTTCAGCAGTTGCAGCCCTATCAAAAGGAGCCGCATTTGGCCCGATCGTGAAGGCTATGAACTATGACTTCTTAATTCCTGGAAACTGGGAAGTCGTTTATGGCAAAGATCAAATGATGAAGGTGCTTAACAGCTACGAAACACCCGTGATTACGGCAAACATGTTCCATGATAATGAAGGAAAAGCACCAATTTTCCCACAGTATTGGATTAAAGAAATTAATGGCAACAAACTAGGATTCATCTCGTACAATGATCCGGAAGTTCCTGTTCGTCAAAACCCATCTTTCTCAGAAGGGCTTGATTTTGACCCAATTCTAGACAACCTCGAAGATTTAGTAACGACACTCAAAGTAGAAGAAGGAGTTGATATCCTTTTTGTGGTTACACACATCGGTATCAGTAAACAATTTGACCTTGCAAACCATCCAGCATTAGCTCAAGTAGATTACGTCTTAGGAAATGACACCCACGAGCGCATCCGCAAACCGTTGCAGGCAGGTCACGCGAAAGTAACCGAACCCGGTGCATTCGCTTCTTTCGTAGGTAAAATGGTGCTCACCGTGCAAAACGGCGAAATCCTCAAAGAGGACTATGAACTCCTTGAGGTGGACCCTGAGGTATATCCTGCTGACCCAGAAGTTGCTGCTGTCATCGAGAATGAACTCGCGCCGTACAGCGATAACGTGAATGAAGTTCTCGGCTATACCACAACCCCGCTCTACCGCTACTTTGTGGTAGAAAACCCGATGGACAACTTCATTACAGATGCTGCCTACTGGAAAAACGGTGTTGATATTGCGCTTTCTAACGGATTCCGTTTCTCGCCACCTATCAATCCTGGTGAAGCAGGAGTTGCACCCATCACACGTGGTGATATTTGGAACATGCTGCCAGTGAATGAAAAAGTCAAAATTGGTAAAGCCAGTGGTGAGCAAATCAAAAATTGGTTAGAGAAAGAACTTCATAATGTGTTTGCAGAAAAGGCATCAGAACGCTTCGGCGGATGGGTGGTACGCTTTTCAGGAATGGAGCTGAAGTTCAATGCTAATGCGCCTAGAGGAGAACGTGTACAAGACATTCATGTAGGCGGTGAGCCGATCGTAATGGACAAACTCTACAAAATGTCAGCTTGTCGTCGTGAAGGAGAACCCTTGCACATGCTTTGTCGTATGCCAAACACTGTTGAAACCGTAGTTATGGATTATACCATCCATGATCTTATCGAGGAATACCTTGCTCATGTTGACACCATTTCTCCAGTTCGTGATGGACGTGCTCAAGCCCTAGATTTAGGCGACAATGTACTTTCACAACTCCCTGGAACAGATTATCACTTCCACTAAAAAATAGCACCCATGAAAAAAATTATTCTTTCCCTTGTCATTGCTGCCGGAGCCCTGCTTAGCGCATGCAATGCACCCGCTCAGGAGGCCGTAACTGAAGCTAAACCTGCTGAAGAAATCACAAACAACTACTTTGTGCTAAACCGCAATGTTCAGCAGCTCAAAGCGATCGGTAAAGCTGCAGGAGAATTGGCTACAGCAGATGCGGCTACCTATGGTGAGTTCAATGTCGTTATCTGTGGTAAAGCCGTAAAAGATTTGGCCACCGCCGAAACTATGGTGCCATTTATGGACATTCTAAACGCGAATAACGTGAACGTGATTGCCTGTGGGTTTTCTTTAAAGAAATTTGAGGTAGACACTGCGCTCTTACCCCAAGGAGTAACGGTGGTTCCAAACGGAATCTTGTACGGTTTTGAACTGCAAAAGGACGGCTACTACAGCATCACTTTGTAAAACTATTTTTAATACCCATTCTATCCCCTCTGAAGCATATTCGGAGGGGATTTTTTATGTCTAATTACGACATGAATGCGGCAATCAAAGCCAGCGCTATACCGATCTGAACTGCGAATAATGAAACGCCCTGAAGAATACCTTTTTTAGAAATCTTCAGCAGCTGCGTAATGCGAATTTTCGCTCCTATGGCCCCCATCGCAATGATCAGAAGCCACTTGCCTATACCAGCCATGGATTCCATAGCTGCCTCTGGAAGGAATTGGACCTGAGAGATGATAACCACCCCTACAAACAGTGCAATGAACATCGGGAACTTTGCCTTCGAAGCACTGTCCCCTCTGCGTTTTAAGAAAAATAAGATCAACAATAAGGGCACCATGAATAAGATACGGCCCATCTTCACGATCACCGCCCAGTGCCCCACTTCATCGCCTAAGGTATGTGCGGAGGCGACCACGTGACCGAGCGACTGTAATGTACCTCCGATGAGGGTTGCGCTCTGTAGGGTTGAGAAATCGAAGAAATGCGCCACAAGCGGAAGTCCTACTAGGCCGATAAGCCCCAAGGCATTCACGATACCTAGAGCTAGACCTGTTTCTTCCTCAGATGCCTCTACTAAAGGTGCGGTAGCAGCAATCGCACTAGATCCACAGATCGCACTACCTGCACCTAGGAGGTAACTAAAACCCTTGGAGGATTTAAACACCTTTCCCAAAGCCCATGACAAGGCGAAGGTGGAAGAGACCATAATCACGAGCAGCCATAAAATCTCAGTGCCCATCGTTTGTAAATGTATCGCCTGCAGTCCAAAACCACTCAGAACTATGGATGCTTCTAAGACATGCTTTTCAACGAACTGCAATCCCGGTGCGCAAGTAGAACCATTCATAAACGTATTCCCAGCAACTGCCCCCAGCAACAACGCTAAAAGTGTGGCTCCTACCATAGGCACATATTGCCCACCGAACTTCGCGATAAGCGCGATGAAAAGGGAAATAGCTAAACCTGGGGCCAGGGTAGTCAGTCGTTTTTGCATGCGTCGAAAATACAGCCAAAAAGATGAAGTTCTGTGACCTCTAGCACGGAGCTAGGCCGCGCAAAAAGTGCACAATCCTTTTGCAGAAATATTTAACTCTGCTAAAGCTAACCCTTGCAACCCTTGAGCCAATTCTACCGGGAGGTCGCGACACTCCACGCGATCACATTCCGTGCACTTCACATGCACATGATCGTGCCGGTGTACCACGGCATCACATCCCGTACAAGCCGCATAAAAAGAAGTCCCGTTCTCTTCGAGTGCCTTATGGATAAGCCCATGATCGATCAGTAAACCTAAATTTCGATACAACGAAGTCCGATCAAAAGAAGCCAACCTCAGCTGAAGATCAGACTGTGACAACGCCGCCCCTTCTTGATTCAAAGCCGTCAATAACTCCACACGAATCTTGGTGACTCGCAAGCCTTCATTTTTCAATAGCAATGCAACGTCCATTCTAAAAATTTTGAATCCAACTCACATTCACCGAACGCCCCAAAGCGTCCGCGAAATAGCGTTGTCGGTTAAGATAATCTCTATAGCTGGTATTTGCGATATTCTCCACGCTCAACCTCAGCTGTGGCTCCACATTCCAAAGTTTTAATGTCCCGCCTACACTCAGATCGAACACATGATACGCAGCGGGTGACGCTATAAAATCCAAACGTTCGTCCCAGTGCGTTTGCTGCGCCGCATACCGGTGATCCAGCGCCAATTTCATGTTTCTCCACCCCTTCCATTCCGGCAACTCGTACCGCAAACTGTGCTGAGCGTTCAATGGCGGCATAAAATTCAGTGGTAGATCTTCCGAACGGTTTTCGCCATGCACAAACGCCCAAGTCGCCTCAACATCCCAATGTCGAGCCAAAGCATACCTCAGCTTCAAATCTGCACCCCGCAACAATGCATCGCACTGCTCGTAACTGAACACAGGAAACGCTCCTCGTATCGTCAACCGAAATTCTTGCTGCGGTTGCAGATAAATATACCCATCGAAATAGTGCGCATACCCGCCTAACTCTGCGTGTAAACGATCATTCAACCGTCCACGAAGCTGCACACTGGCCTTTAGTCCACGTTCAGAATCCAGTGCTATATTTCCTTCTTCAATCCCGCTGACTCCCTGATGCAAGCCAAACGCATACCGTTCATTAATCCCCGGCGGTCGTTCTCTCAACGCCAATTCCGTCAACACCTCCCACTTTGGATCAAAACGGTACGCTACACTCCCTACCGCCGAAAACACGTGCCAACCTTCCTGATAACGCAACACCTCTCGCGGCACACCCGTACTCAACACTGCAATATCTCTTACGGTATAGTCGTACCGTGCACCCCATTCTGCACGTATCGCATTTCTTTGCAACCTGCCCAACGCAAAAAGCCCATTGCTAAACGAAGTATAGTTCGGCAACAATGGCAAAATCCCGGTCTCTGGAACATTCCAATTGTTCCGCCCCAGCATCTGCACTCCGATCTGCCAGTGCTCCTGATGCGAAAGCAGCACCTCGTTCTGAAAACTCAACTGCATCAAGCTCAGCGCTGGAATATCACTACGTCCACTCCGGCGCACATCAAACTCTTTTCGATCGTCTACCTGACCCGCCAGATTCCACTCCACCTCCTTGCCCTTCCATTCCGTTTGAACAGAAGTCTTCAGCGTATGGTGCTTCACGTGTTGTCGCGGCGCTTCTATCCCATACGAAAACGCTTCCTCGGTGTAGAACGGCACCTCGCGCATAAAAGCAGACTGTAAATCGGTCAAATTACCAATATGACTCCCACGCAAAATGCCAAATTCCGCATCGTAAAAACTGTACTGAACAACCCCTTCTGCGTGTTCACCCCACTGGCGGCGTACCTCAGCATTTACATGTTGCTGGGCCGTCCCCGTGTTGTTAAGAAAATATCCAGGAGCGCGACGGTCGCCAAAACGCTTAAATGTCCCACCGACCTGCCATTGCAACTGCTGCTTTCCTTTGAATAAACGTAGATGCGTAGCTATGCCGCGGCCGTTCGAAACGAGCGTAGTGCGGACTTTTCCATGCACGTGGGGGTCTACCGGGATAGGCGCTGCATCCATGACCACTAGACCGCCCATATGCGTCCCCGGGTAGCGCAAAGTCGCAGCACCAGAAACCACCGCAATCTCACCCGCGGCATTCACATCGATCTCCGGACTGTGATCCGTGGCCCATTGCTGGCCTGTTAGCATCACGCCATTTGTCACGATCGTCAATCTATTTCCGGACAGTCCTTGCACGATCGGAACCCCTACATCCGCTCCATTGCCCAGGGCACTTACTCCAGACAGGGTCGAAAGCAAATCAGTGAAAGAAGTATGCTGCTGTTCGTCTAAAGTCAACAGGGAGATGCGCTGTTCTATAAGCGCACCCTCGTGATGGTCGTGGACATCTACCTCATGCAACATGTTCTGATGGTGCTCCATGGCTAGAGCGATGGAGGTATCCGCGTTGAGCTCGATAAGTAGGTATTGCAGCGGACAGCCGATGTGCTGTACGGTCAAATGATACGTTCCTGGGCAGAGGTGGTCGAAAGAAAATTGACCTTGAGGATTCGTCCAAACTTCGCGCCCAACCTCCTGAACGTACACACTGACCTGTTCCATAGGACTGCCATCATGCACATCTGTGACCGCACCCGATAGATCTATAAAACAAGATTGGGCGGTCGCTATATGCCACCACCCAATGCTCAATAGGAATATGTAAATACGTTTACTCAACGATCACCTCAAAAACGACTTCGATATCGGTTTCTCCGCCCGCTTCGGTAAGGTCGCCATCTGCAACACCTGCTGCAGACTTCGCCGGTTCGTGACGCAAGGTAACGGTGATGTTTTCTGTACCTGCCGCTCCTGTGGTAAGCTCAAAGGACAGCCCTACTGGATACCCGTCATTGTCTTGGTCGAGGTAGGCAAAGTTTGCAGAACCTGTGGTGGCAAAGAAGAATTGGTGCTGATCCGCTTCATCAAAAATCTCCGGAGTAATGTCTTCAGCAGGCGTCTCACTTTCATTTAAAACAGTGATAGCGCCTTGGTAGGTCGTATTTGCGAGGAGTGTATCCACAGTAATGACTGGATCATTCCCTCCATCGCCATCCGCATCTACATAATTCAACGTCGCAGTATGCATTCCACCATCAAGATCAATATTCAATGTGGTGATCAATTCTTCATCGTGCGGATCCACCGGATCTACGGGGTCACACGACCAAAGACTCATCGCCATCACTACAGAAGGTACTACCAACCACTTTTTCATTAGGGATATACTTATAATTTAAGCAAACTTATCTCTTTTGCAACACTGTTGCAAGAAGGGTAGGCGAAAAATAAAGCCGGCTTCTCTCTGACAGAAAAACCGGCTCGTAGGTGCTCTTTATGTATTCGGATTATTTGCTATCCTCGTTGATCAAGACAGGTGCATTCCCATCGGTGATGATCAATTTAGCATTCGGTGAAGCAGACAACTTCTCCAACACCTCTAAACTGCGCCACTTTATAATCTCATCGGAAAGTCCCTCTGCCAGCACGCGTTGCGCATCACTCACCCCTTGGGCTTCAATCTTTTTACGCTTTGCTTCCAAACGTTCTTGTTCCAATTCAAACTCCATCCGTTGCGCGATCTGCTCCGCTTCTAGCTTGCTCTCTATCGCCTCATACAAACCTGCCGGCAATTTGATGCTCTTCATCAACACCGACTCAATCACAAATCCACGGTCTGTCAGAAGGCTGTCCATATGCATCTTTATCGCATTTTCAATCACCGCACGCTGACCACTGTGCATGTCTTTCGCCATGTATCTAGAACACACATCCGCTGCGGCTGAACGGAATACACTCAAAATCATCACATCCTCGTAACGCTCTCCTACCGTTTGAATCACGTTCGGCGCTTCACTCGACTGTATATGGTAAAGAATAGAAATCTCAGCAAGTACATTTAAACCCTCCTTCGAAGGCAAATTCAAGCGTACTTCTAGATTCACAGTGCGGGTAGGCACTACAATCATGCGACTTACAAAAGGATTTACGGTAACGAGTCCGGGCTGATACACTTTCGGGCTCAATTTCCCTAACGTACTTTTCACTCCAACACTCCCTGGATTCACCACCACACAAGAACTGAGCAGTGCCCCAGCAAACAGCAGCATTAAAATTCTCGATTTCATCATGATTCGACTTTTTGGTTATCAGCTAATGGGTTCAGCTTGTCGAATAAATATACTCAATATTTATACCACGTTTGCTGAGATATAGCAAGGGTTGGCGTCTCGTTTTTCTCATTCTGATTTCTCAAATCGAGAGCTTTCTCAAATCGAGACTCTCTATTGACTAATAAACCGCTGTCTATCAACACTTTGGTTTTTTGGCACGGCTTTGCCTTATAGAGAGAGCAAATAACGATACTCATGAAAAAATTACTCATCGTAACCGTAGCCTTAGCACTCTTCGCCACTTCATGTGCCAAAGAAGATCTAACAGGTCCCAATGAAGAAATTGTCCTAACAGACGGTTCTGACTTTTACTCGGACGAGGCGACTCAGATCAGAAATTTTGATTTTAATCAGCATAAGACTTGGTCGGGTCAAATCACCATTAATGGCTACGAAGGACCACTTCCTGGTATTCCTTTAGAGCTCTACAACGGTGAGAAACTTATTGAGACGGGTTGGACCGATGAAAACGGGGTTTGGAAAGTACTCTTGAACCACACTGAAGCAATGGATCTAAAAGTGGTTTGTGCCATGCCGACCATTTCTGGAACCTACCCGATCGTTCATAACAACTTTGAGGTCAACATCTCTCCAGAGCTTATCCAAGCAGCAGAGGATGCACCACTTACTAATCCTTTATTCAAATCTGGTCAAACCACAACGCGTTCGAGAGGGAATTCAAACTGGTACGACGACCGTACTTACGCTTTCCAGTCTACTCGTGCTTGGATGACGCTACCTACTATGGTGGACCCAGACACGCTAAGTGATGCGTTCTTGACATCTATCGCAAACTCAGTACCTGAACAATATCCAGTTGCCATTCACAATCCAAGTTTATTGGCCGACGGATCTACCTCCCTGCACCTCGCCGAAGCCGGTGATGTATGGATGACTTTTGTTGACGAAGGCGCTGGGTACAAAAACGCCGTAGGAATCTTTACCTACGATAACGCAAACATCCCAACAACTGCATTGGACATCGACACGATTTGGACCGTTTTCGAGAACTTCTCGAGAAAATGGTCTGGTGGTGGTCTACTTGCCGGTGACAAGGTGTACATCGGTTCTTACCCTGCCGGCACCTACATCGGTTTTGCACTTATTGCAAACGGGTACGTATCGAACTCATCGAACTTCCGCAGCAACCCTACCTACTACAGCATTCCTGGGCTCAACCCTGAGACAAACGCTTCGAAAGCACAACACAACATCTTATTGTACGACGATATCGACAATCGCTTCGTGATCGGCTTTGAAGATTTGCAGCGTAGCAGCGGACAAAGCGATGAAGACTTTAACGACGCACTCTTTTACTGTACCGCGAACCCTCCTACAGCGATCGATACCTCAGGTGTTACCGAGATTGTTGACGAACTAGACGACTGTGATTACGATGGAGTTCCTGATGTGGCTGATGTTGCGCCATGTGATGCACGCTATGCAACCACCAATACTACTGCCGGAAAGCTCATGTTTGAAGATCTGTACCCATTCAAAGGCGACTACGACTTTAACGATATCGTTGTAGACTACGACGCTGTAGCTTGGAAAAACGGCTCAGGTGTCACCACTAAAATGGACTTCACCTTTACGTTAAAAGCCGACGGTGGTAGCTTAACCAACGGCTTTGGTCTAAGCATCGATGATCTTACGCCTTCTATGGTGGGCAACACTACGTTCACTATCGACGAGGGCGAGTTTGAATCTACGGATGATGCAGTATTCATCTTCACTGAGGACATGAGCTGGACAGGTGTAGGTATGATGAACAATACCAATGGTGGAAACCGTTCAACGGACTACCCTACCTACAGCGTATCTTTTGAAATCAATGGCGCGCAGTCTAGCGATGTGTTCTGGGGAGAAAAAATGAATCCATTCATCTTCCAAACCACTACAGACGGGAAACGCAACGAAGTACACTTGAAGTATAAAAAACCTACCGCAGGCGCAGCATTTGACTCGATCGGTACAGGTGACGACATCACCTTGTTAGAAAACACGATGTTCTCTGGAGACTGGACGGGAAGTACAAACTCAGTACGCTACTGGGCGAATGAATTCCACACGGGAGAAAGTACGCTTCTACCGGCTACTTCGGTGACCTATACTGACCGCAACGGCTACCCTTGGGCCATGCACGTCGACCGCAGCGTAAAGCATGCGAATGAGCGCATCTTATTTACCGATGCCTATCCAAACTTTAGTGTATGGATCTCTAGCGGTGGAGATTTAGACACGGATTGGTTCAGAACAGCAATCACGGGTAAGGTTTTTGAGTAATGGTTTATAACCTACCCTTGGACTAAAACCACGGCAATGCTGGGCTTTTTGTTGTAGTAAGTATTTATTTCATATCTAAAGTAGTATATAAAGCTTAGTTCACTACTTTAGCCTTATGAACACACTGAAAAAGCTATTTCGCAACATACAGACCCTATTTCCTTGGCTTCAAGAATTGCGATTTAGTTTGCGCACTTGGGTGATAAAAACATTCAATAAACCGCCTGAGGACGATTTTTTGTTGATTCAGAAATTCCAACCCAGCAGTAACCAAGTTTTTCTTGATGTAGGTGCGAATCGCGGCGACATGATTTTATGCATGATGCTCAACGAGAAACTCGACAACAAGATCATCGGATTCGAGCCCAACAGTTTGATATTTAAGAGTACCGCGGAGCGAAGCTTTATCAAGGATAATCCGCGCGTAGATCTATTAAACATAGGACTTAGTAGTCAAGGTGGAGAGCTGACCTTGTACACGCCGCAATACCGTAATTGGGCCTTTGACGGACTTAGCAGCTTTAGTTATGAGAGTGCCTACCAGTGGCTTCGAAATGGCATGTGGAACTTCAATGAAAAACTCCTCACCATTCAAAAACACAGCTGTAAGGTAGAGCCGTTAGATCATTATGATTTCAACCCCTACTTCATCAAAATAGATGTAGAAGGATTTGAATTGGACGTGATTAAGGGCGCCTACAAAACGATCGAAAAACACTTGCCGATCCTGCTGGTTGAAGACATCACCGAAGACATCAAAACGGAGCTGCGTCCACTGGGATACACGTTCTATGGGTTTAAAAAAGGGCAAGGCCTGTACGAAGGCTCCGGCGAGCTCAACACCTTCTGTCTTCAGCCTCAGCAGTTTGAGCTACTCAGCAAATAATAAACGAACCGCGCGCTAAATTTTCCGTTATTTGTGGGATGCTTAGCTACAGCGAACATATTAAATCCCCCGAATTGCCTTGGGTAACCTTCGTCCATGGCGCGGGAGGATCTTCCACCATTTGGTACAAACAGCTCCGCTCTTTCAAAGCAGAGTTTAACGTCTTGCTCATCGACCTTCGTGGACACGGCCGTAGTAAAGCACCTTTTTACGAAAAGCTCAAACACTATAACTTCAGCACCATAGGCGATGAAGTCTTGGAAGTTTTAGACCATCTAAAGATCAAAAGCACTCACTGGATAGGCATCTCTTTAGGGACCATCATCATTCGTGACATCACCGAACGTTATCCACAGCGTACCTTGAGCATGATCATGGGAGGTGCTGTGATGAAGCTCAACAAGCGCGGGCAGCTGCTCATGCACACCGGAGCAGCACTAAAAAGCGTACTTCCGTACATGATTCTCTACAAATTCTTTGCTTGGGTCATTATGCCGAAGAAAACGCACAAAGAAGCACGCAATCTTTTTGTCCGAGAGGCCAAGAAACTCTACCAGCGCGAATTCAAACGCTGGTTCACCTTGATTGCGGAGGTCAACCCACTGCTTAAATATTTCCGATTCAAGGACAGCAAAGTACCCACCCTCTACATCATGGGTAGCGAAGACCACATGTTTCTTCCCAGCATTCGTAAAATCGTGAGCGCGCATCAAAGTGCCTTGCTTCATGTGATTGAGAATTGTGGCCATGTCGTGAACGTGGAGCAACCGGAGGTCTTTAACGCAGAAGCCATCAAATTCCTTCAAAACATCACTCCTTCAACCCCTGCTAAAGATGAATAAGTCCATCACCCGATTCAAATGGGTCGCCTTTCTCGAAGGGACCAGTTTTCTCGTGTTGCTCTTTATTTGTATGCCCTTAAAATATGGGTTTGACATTCCTGGACCGAACAAAGTGGTAGGTATGGTACACGGCGTACTAACGGTACTTTACGTCTTCACGCTGATCGATTTTGCCATCCAGTACCGCATCTCCTTCCTTCGTATCGTCCAATTCCTCATCGCATCCCTCCTGCCCTTCGGTACCTTCTACGCCGAAAGAAAGTGGTTGCGCCCCTTGGAAGACTAACGCGTATTTACGCTTCGAGATTTTTTATCTGTTCAAGAACCGCCTGCGCCTCAGCAGCAATCTTATCGCTTTCTGCTCTGTTCGTATGGCTAAGATCGTAGCTCTTTTTGATGAGCGCATCGTACTGATCTTCTAACTTTTCCTTCGCTGACTTCTTCTTAAACAATCCAAACATCTTATCGTATCTTTCCCCTTACAACAAGACAATCATGGGGTTCGGTTCATTTAAACAGACACTTTTTTCAGCAACTACGCTACTGATCTGCATCGTTTGCTTTTTCGGTTGTCGCGTAGATCCGCCCGTACCGGAACCGCCTGTAGATGCGCTGGTCAAAGGGGTGGATTTTAGCCAATTACCCAAAATACAGGACGCCGGATACACCTTCTACAACGCAGACTCCATCGAGCAGCACCCACTCGATATTTTAACAGACGCGGGCATCAACACTGTACGCCTAAAGTTATGGAACACTCCCTCTGGCGATGCTTCGATGAGCGAATGTCGGCAGTACGCACAAGAGCTTCAAAACCGTGATCTGGAACTCTTGCTGACCCTGCACTATTCCGATACTTGGGCAGATCCAGGAGCGCAAATCCTGCCGCAGAACTGGGCCAACGCTACTTTTGAGGACGTATTAGATTCTGTGGAAGCATTCACCTCTTCGGCCGTCTCACTGCTCAAACCCACCTTTGTACAGATCGGTAATGAGATCAACCACGGCTTGATCTACCCGCACGGAAAGCGCGACGGTTCAGGAAATTTTCAGCGCCTTCTTCAACGCGGGATTCAAGGGGCCCGCTCTGCCGACAGCAATGCGATCACCATGCTACATTTTGCAGGTATTCAGGGTGCAACTGCATTTTTCCAGTCGGTGGACAGTTTGGATTATGACGCCATCGCCTTAAGCTTCTATCCGCGCTGGCACACCAAAGATTTGGATGAATTTGAAGCGGCGTGCTGGCAACTCCAAAACACCTTTCAGCGCCCCGTGTATATTGTGGAGACCTCCTACGCCTTTAGCTTAGGCTGGGCGGACTGGACGAACAACCACATTGGGAGCGCGGATCAGCTTATCCCCAGTTTCCCGCCTACACCCCGGGGACAAAAAGACTTTGTCAGCGCGGTGAAACAGATCGCCGACTCGCTAGGCACTGGAGTGTTGTATTGGGGGGCAGAATTGGTCGCGTACGATGGGCCACAATCGCAGAACGGATCGCCGTATGAAAATCAAGCTTTGTTTAACTTTAACGGCGTCGCCCTGCCGGCATTAACCGCTTTGGGCGCGACCGCACCTTAACACCTTAACACGTCAACACATGCACATACCCGCCAACTCCATCGAAGAATACCTCGGCGCACTCCCTGAGGAGCGCAAAGTCGTTGTAGAGCGAATGATCTCCTTATTTACAGATCACCTGCCCGAAGGTTTTGAACAAGGACTGAACTACGGCATGCCCAGCTTCTATGTGCCGCACAGCCGGTACCCCGCTGGTTACCACTGCGATCCGAAGCTGCCCTTACCGTTTATCAACATGGCCTCGCAGAAGAATTTTGTAGCTCTGTATCACATGGGAATTTATGCAACCCCGGAGTTGCTTGAATGGTGGCAGACCGAATATCCGAAGCATTCGAAATATAAGTTGGACATGGGCAAAAGTTGTGTCCGATTCAAGCGATTGGATGATATTCCTTGGGGACTTTTGGAGGAATTGGCACAGAAAATCACGCCTGAAAGCTGGATTGCCACGTACGAAGTATCGTTGAAAAAATGATTTTGTCTACATTCGCTTTCTTACCACACCACCTATGAGCCAAACGCCTAAGAAATTTGTCGATGTCGATGGATTGATTCGAGAGAAAAATCCGAGCGTTCACAAACTTATACCAGGTTTTTTGATCCAATTCCTCAGGGAAAAGATTGTCCACGAATCCTTTCTTAACGCGATCATGACCGACTTCGCCCACGTCAAAAACTTTGATTTCTGTCGTGCGATGTGCGGCCGCTTTAACGTCAAAGTCGAAGTTCAAGGCGCAGAAAACATCCCTACCGAAGGTGGTGTCATCTTCGCTGCGAACCACCCCCTCGGTGGTATGGACGCTATCGCTGTGATGTCTGCCATAGACAGTTACCGCACCGATGTAAAATTCCTAGTAAACGATCTGCTGATGAACATCCCCAATCTCAAAGAGCTCTTTGTGGGGGTGAATAAGTTTGGAGCAACTGCCCGCGATGGCATCAAGGCCGTAGATGAGGCATTTGCGGGCGATGACGCCTTGTTCATCTTCCCTGCAGGCATGGTGAGTCGCATGACACAATACCGCGTCATTCGTGATTTAGAATGGAAAAAAACCTTCATCGCTAAAGCCAAGAAATACAAGAAGCCTATCGTCCCGGTGCACATCAGTGGTCAGCTTTCCAATACATTTTACCGCATCTCTAAACTGCGGAAATTTTTAGGCATCAAAATGAATCTTGAGATGCTTTTGCTCTCGAGGGAAACACTGCGCCAAGGCGGAAACACCATCGTTGTAAAATACGGCGCCCCGATCCTCCCTGAAGCACTCGATGGTACGAAGAAGCCTGCAGAATGGGCCTACGAAGTCAAGAAGAAGGTCTACGAACTTTCGAACATTAGCTAATTTATCGTCCTACCGGTAGTATATTTGCCGCATGTTAGACCTCAGTTACATCAGGCCGGCCGTAGACGTTGCACTCTTAGAAGCTGAGCTCACTCCAGAGTGCTTCGTTCGCAACACGTCCAAGCTGAACAACGAAATCTATATTGTAGATGTACACAACGCGCCAAACGTGGTGCAAGAGATAGGCCGCCTGCGTGAACTTACCTTCGCTTCAGCGGACGGAGGTACTGGAGAACCTGTGGACCTCGACGAACTCGACCTTAGTGACATCCCCTATCAGCAGCTGATCGTTTGGAATCCAGAGGTCAAAGAAATCGTAGGAGGATATCGCTTCATCGACGGCGCAGTGGTTGCAGAGAAAGGTGATGTGAAGCACGACTTGAGCATGGGCCACTATTTCGACTTTAGTCCACAGTTCATTTCCGACTACCTTCCGTACAGCATCGAACTGGGTCGCAGCTGGGTACAACCCAAATACCAGCCGGCGGTAGATCCGCGTAAAGGAATGTTCGCACTCGACAACATTTGGGACGGACTAGGCGCCATCACACTCAAATACGACCATTTAAAGTATTTCTACGGTAAAGTAACTATGTATCCGACCTACCACCGTGAGGCGCGCAACCTGGTTCTTAACTTCCTTAGTCACTACTTCCCGGATCCACAGGGATTGATGCAGCCGATCGTTCCCGCAGAAGTTCCACAGCTTTCCCTTGAAGAACACTTCCCGATCGATCCCCAAGACTTTGCACTAGGGTTTAAAAAAGGGACTCGTGCACTTAATAAACTCTGCAGCGAACACGGGGAAAGTATTCCTCCACTGATCAAACAATACATGAGTCTTAGCCCGGCGATGAAAACCTTCGGGACCTTCGTCAACAAAGACTTTGGGAATGTCGAAGAAACCGGCATTCTGATTCCTGTTAATGAGATTTACGAGGAAAAACGAAACAGATACATCTCCTTTTAAACCCTCGAAGCGATTCGGTGTTAGAAGGTCAAACCATACAATCACATGATCAATTTTAACCTTCAACTCCCTGTCCATCTATTTTTTGGAAAGGACGCACACAAAAATATTGCTTCCCAAATTCCAGCCGGCGCTAAAGTCCTAATGACTTACGGCGGTGGTTCGATCAAAACAAATGGAGTTTACCAAAAAGTACAGTCTGCACTTGAAGGTTTTGAAGTAGTAGAGTTTGGCGGTATCGAAGCGAATCCAGAGTACGAAACGCTTCTTCGCGCCTTGAAGATCATCAAAGAACAAGAGATCACCTTTATCCTTGCCGTAGGTGGAGGTAGCGTGATCGACGGCACCAAATTTTTGAGTTCAGCGGCCCTTTTTGACGGCGATACTCCCTGGGACATTCTTTCGAAAGGAATTCGTACGGAAGTAGGCATGCCTTTTGGGACGGTACTTACCTTACCGGCCACAGGCAGTGAGATGAATAGCGGCGCAGTGATTTCTCGCAAAGAGCTCAACCAAAAACGTCCGATGGGCGGCCCAGGCTTGTTTCCGAAGTTCAGCATTTGTGATCCGACCGTGGTGGCCTCCTTGCCTGAGCGTCAGCTTGCGAACGGGATTGTAGATGCCTTCACACACGTGATGGAGCAATACATGACCTACCCGACTTCTGCAACGCTCCAAGACCGCATCAGCGAAGGGATTTTAGCCACCCTGATGGAGATTGCGCCCAAAGTGATGGCAGACCCTAGTGATTATGATACCGCCGCCAATTTTATGTGGTGCTGCAACATGGCACTGAACGGCATCATTCAAAAAGGCGTGCCGACGGACTGGTCCATCCATGCCTTGGGTCACGAAATAACAGCTCTGTATGGCATTGATCACGCCCGTACCTTGGCGATTGTGTTGCCGAGTATGTACCGCTACAAGGCGGATAAAAAAGGAGCGAAATTGGCCCAATTTTCTCGACGCGTGCTCGAGCTGAGCGGCAGCGAGGCAGAATTGGCCAAAACTGCTGTAGATGGAATCGAAAACTTCTTCCACAGTCTTGATGTACCTACCACACTTTCAGCGTATCCAGCGATGGATGCCCAGGAGGTTGCTCCGGAAAAAATCGTTCAAAACCTGGAAAAGATTCGCACCATCAAACTCGGTGAGCACGGAGACATTCTTCGTGAAGATGCCTTGTCGGTGCTTCAAAGCGCGTACTAGTGTTCGGCTAAGTATTTCCCGCTAAAGTGGCGGCCGTTCTTCTTGCGGTCCGTCGGTGATATCCACCCCGGTTTTGTGCCAATGATGCAACAAAATCACCAGGGCTGGCGTGGTGTAACTGATAATAGAAATAGGCACCTGAGTGATCAACTCGTTCACGTAACTAGCGACCACAAGTCCCATAAAACCGCAGTACATAGCAACCACTTTTTGCTTCAGCAGTC
>ENA-OUOG01001783-OUOG01001783.1-marine-metagenome-genome-assembly--contig:-NODE-1783-length-23900-cov-13.861520_pt1 | contig 23900 bp, 20 predicted proteins | sample MGYA00248635_ERZ508505 | MGnify/ENA primary metagenome ERZ508505 (study PRJEB26176, sample SAMN06267871) | marine metagenome | isolation source: Saanich Inlet, British Columbia, Canada | place: Pacific...
AAGATGTGCTGAGCAAAGCAATGGAAGCTAAAAAGCTATCGGAAGTTGAGAATGTGAATGACATTTATCGTTTGATAAAAAGGTGTGGACATCTTGATAAAGCTGCAGAAAACCAAGGCGAAGGTTCAGCGGTGGGAGCAATGCTAAGCGCAGGTATTGGGCTAGGTGCAGGCTTGCCAATCGGCTCACAAATTGGAGAAAACCTGAATATAAAAAACGAAACTGCCGCAACAGACCCTTCAGCACGGCTTGAAAAAGCAAAAAAGCTCTTTACTGACGGCTTGATCGATGAAAAAGAATACGCTCACCTTAGACAGAATATTTTGAAGGATATTTAAGTGACCCGAATAAGTTTACTCATTCTTTTTGTCCTCGAAGGGACATTGCTAGTCGCGGCTTTTATTTATGATCCGAAGATTTTTGAAAATCCAGCTAGCATGCTTCAAATTGGGTGGGTAATGCTACTACTGTTGGCAAATTGGCTAGCCAGCACGCTGATTTTTATCAAGAATAAAGACAAGAGCAAATCGCCTGACTTTGGCGTTGTGCCCGCAATAAATATATCTGTTTTTGCATGGTCAATATTAAGCCTTTTGGCAATGATCCTCTTGCAGGACATCTCTGTCCGCCTTCACTTTGTAGTGCAAGTCATCCTTTCGGGCGCCATAGCGTTTTTGGTGTTATCCATGTTGCTTGGGAGTGCCGGGGCGCAAATAGATATATCCGCGCCCAAAGTTTCAAAAAGTGATTTGGCCATGATGATAAAGCAGCTCGAGAATAACAACCCTCAGGTAGCTGATAGCCTGAAAGCATTACGGGAAGAAATTTTGTATAATCTGCCGCATGAAAGTAAACTTGCCAACTCAGTTGATTACCAGGAGCTTATTAAACGGGTGCAATTGGCAAATGAAAATAGCGAAACGCTTTATGATAATTCTTCTCAAAGCTTAAAAAACATAGTTGAAAATTGTAGGAATCTCTGATGCAATAACCCTGCGCCTGCGCAATTTTGCTTTCGATATAAAACTTTACTACAGATTGTAGTAAAGTCAAAACCTTACTACACTGCAAAAGCAGAAGCGCATTAATCTGTTGATATATATATGAAAAATGGTGCACTCGACAGGATTCGAACCTGTGACCTCTGCCTTCGGAGGGCAGCGCTCTATCCAGCTGAGCTACGAGTGCATCTTTGGTCATGGGCGGGGTAATTGATACCGCCATCAGGCCAAAATCAGGATAGCATTCTTCTATACTGACTTTGCCCCCCTGCCAAGGGGGTAATGCCGTATCTTTGCCGCGATCATGTGTGCATCATGTGTGCATCATGCGGGCATTATGCGGCTATTAACGCAACCGCCGCGCCTGCAAATGCTCATTTCACTGGTGAAGACGTTTTTCAAAACGGTAACGGCAATCAAAACGGCGCAGCGCGGCATCGTTTTGAACGCGGTGGTCGCTTAGCGCCGAACAGGGCTTATGGCATCCTATTTTGTTAGGCTTAGAAACACATCTTCAAGGTCGGGTTCGGCGGTGCTGATATCGCTCACCTCAAATCCGGCAAGCCGTACTTTATGCAAAATATCAACCGCATTGCTTGTCGCCGGATCAAAGCTGATCGACAGGCGGCCATCACGCCATTGTGCGCCAAGCGCGGCAAGCGCGTTTGGTAACGGCAGCGGCGGCGGTGTTGTCAGGCTGAGATGAAGCGTTTTCTGGCCAGCCGAGGCCAATAGATCGGCCTTTGTTTTCGCTGCGATAATTTCGCCCTTATTGATGATGGCGATGCGGTCGCACAAGGCTTCGGCCTCTTCAAGATAATGCGTCGTCAGCACCACCGTAACACCGGCGCGGTTCAGGCTTTTGATATTGTCCCATAAACGCTGGCGAAGCGCGACATCAACACCGGCGGTCGGTTCGTCTAAAACCAGAATCGGCGGGCGATGCACCATCGCCTTGCCAACCAACAGCCGTCGGCGCATGCCGCCTGACAGTCGCCGCGAATAGAAATCAGCCTGTTCGGTCAGGCCAACCATCTCCAAAATTTCATCCGTATGGCGTTCGGCCTTTGGCACGCCAAACAGCCCTGCCATCATATCCAGGGTTTCGCGCGGAGTGAAAAAGGCGTCAATATTCAATTCTTGCGGTACAATGCCGATATTGGCGCGTGATTGCCGCGGATTGGCATCAATATCAGTTCCCCATATCGATATGCTGCCGCTAGATTTTACCACCGTTCCAGCCATGATATTGATAAAGGTCGATTTGCCAGCGCCATTCGGCCCCAATAGCCCGAAAATACAACCAATCGGCACTTCGATATCAATTGATTTCAAGGCGTGATGCGCTCGCCCACCAGCATCATAAATCTTATTCACATCACGGGCTTCAATCGCCAGCCCTGACTCTGGGCTATGCGTAAAGGCGGCAGTCGGAATGACGGTATTTTGGGATGTCATAATGACTGCCTTTTTTGTGTGAAAAGCGGGAACGGATCTTTTGCCAAGATATAGGCCGTTGTGGTGAGGGCGGCAAGGGGGGCAAAGAATCTTCGTCGGCCAGCGCCAGTTACAATTGCATCAATCGTCAAGCCGCTATAGGTTAATCCGATGGATCGCGCCGTCTGATTAGGACGCGTCGCAAACAGATTTTGGCCATAATGCCATATTGCCGTAATGCCATATGATGCGAATGAGGATATCATGACCCCAGACCAAGCCCGCACGAAGGCTGATCAATCAGCTTCATCATCATCAAATGTAATTGTCACAAACCAGTCGCGGGTGGCCTGTAACGGTGGCGGTGGTCCGCTTGGGCATCCGCAGGTATGGCTGACGCTTGGCACTAATGGCAAGGTGACTTGCCCTTATTGTTCTTGCGCATTTGTTGCGGCGGCCGAATAGCCATTTTGGCCAACGGCGCATTGGTAATTGAAATGCCATTTTGTGCCGCATATGGCGACCAATATCGAGGCCAGTCTTAGCGCCATTGGCATCGTCGGATTTTGAATTGTGGGGCGATATGAGTGAAAAAGGCAGATTGGTACTGGTTGATGGGTCGGGATATATTTTCCGCGCTTTTCACGCCCTGCCACCAATGACCCGACGCGACGGTACGCCGGTCAATGCTGTGTATGGCTTTACCGCCATGTTGATGAAGCTTGTCGATGATCTGCAGCCAGATCATGTTGCCGTGGTATTTGACGTTGCGCGCAAAACCTTTCGCTCAGATATCTATCCCGAATATAAGGCCAATCGATCAGAACCGCCTGAAGATCTTGTTCCGCAATTTGCGCTGGTGCGTGCGGCAACCCAAGCCTTGAGCCTGCCCCTTCTTGAAGCGCCCGGATTTGAAGCTGATGATCTGATCGCAACCTATGCGCGGCTTGGCGAAGATGCGGGACTTGCGACGCTTATTGTTTCGTCAGACAAGGATTTGATGCAGCTTGTGCGCGGTGATATCACCATGCTTGACCCGATGAAGCAGCGCCGTATTGGTGCTGATGAAGTGTTTGAACGGTTTGGCGTCGCGCCGGAAAAAGTGATTGATGTGCAGGCCTTGGCTGGTGATTCAACCGATAATGTACCGGGGGTGCCGGGCATTGGCATCAAAACGGCGGCTGAATTGATTCAGACCTTTGGTGATCTTGATACTTTGCTGGCAAATGCTGAAACGATCAAACAGCCAAAACGCCGTGAAAATCTGATCAATTTTGCTGAACAAGCGCGGATTTCGCGCCAGCTTGTGACGCTTCGTGATGATGCGCCAATGCCGCTTGAATTGTCGGCATTATCGACTCCGCGGCGCGATATGGATCTATTGACGGCCTTTCTAAAAGAACAGGAATTTAGCCGCTTGCTTGTCCGCATTGGCGCCGATGGTGGGAATGGTAATGGGGCAAAATTGGGCGGTGCGGTCCGGTCAATGGCATCAAGCCCGTCACCATCAAGCCCATCTTTGGCAGACCCATTGCCATCAGATAAAGCCGGTTCTGCGCCATCAACAGACCATGTAGCCGCGCCTGATGCGCTGGCTGTGGCGGCCCAGCCTGTCGAAGCCGACTACCAGCTTATTACCGATGTTGACTCGCTTGCCGCATTTCTGGCTGCGGCAACAGCGCAAGGTTTTCTGGCGGTTGATACTGAAACCAGCGGCCTGAATGCGGCGGCGGCTGATTTGGTTGGTGTGTCGATGGCATTGGCACCTGGCAAGGCTTGCTATGTGCCGCTTCGTCATGGCGCGATGGCGACGGAAACTGGCGACGCGCAGGGCGGGCTGGATTTTTCTGCCGAGGCACCGGTTTCTTATAAACAAATTGGCTTTGATACGGCGATGGCGATGTTGCGGCCAATATTCGAAGATCCAGCCATTTTGAAAATTGGTCATAATCTGAAATATGATTCGCATATTCTGCTATGGCCGCGCAATGGCGGCATAAACCTGTCGCCGGTCGATGATACGATGTGTCTTTCTTATGTTCTGGATGGTGGGCGTGTTGGTGGCCATTCAATGGATCATCTGGCAAAACATTGGCTGGATTATGACACGATTAAATTTTCCGATGTTTGTGGCAAGGGGGTCAAACAGGTTCCCTTTGGCACGCTCGCGCCTGAGGCGGCCTTGGATTACGCCGCCGAAGATGCCGATATCACGCTTCGGCTGTGGCATTTATTCAAGCCGCGCCTTGGGGCTGAGCAGGTAGCGTCAGTTTATGAAAGGCTGGAACGTCCGCTTATCCCGATCCTTGCCAAAATGGAGGCCAGCGGCATCACCGTTGACCGTAGTATTCTGGCACGCATGTCGAATGATTTTGCCAAACGCATGGCCGTATTTCAAACCGAGATCCACCAGCTCGCCGGTGAAGAATTCAATATTGCATCACCAAAACAGCTTGGCGAAATCCTATTTGATAAAATGGGGCTTGAAGGCGGTAAAAAAGCCAAAACGGGCGCTTTTTCTACCTCGGCAGATGTGTTGGAAGATCTGGCTGCATCGGGCGTTGATATTGCGGCGAAGGTTCTTGAATGGCGGCATTTGGCCAAATTGAAATCGACTTATGCTGATGCGCTTGTTGACTCGATTCTCGCCACAACTGGGCGGGTTCATACCTCATTTTCGATGGTTGGTGCCAGCACTGGCCGTCTGTCATCATCTGACCCAAATGTGCAGAATATTCCGATCCGAACCGCCGAAGGAAGACAAATCCGAACCGCCTTTGTCGCGGCAGCGGGTCATAAATTAATTTCGGCTGACTATTCGCAAATCGAATTGCGCCTTGTTGCGCATGTTGCGCAGGAAACGACAATGATCGAGGCGTTTCGCGCCGGCATCGATATTCATGCGCGAACCGCATCCGAGGTATTTGGCGTGCCGCTTGATCAGATGGATAGCGAAACCAGACGCCGTGCAAAGGCCATCAATTTTGGCATTATCTACGGTATCTCGGCCTTTGGGCTGGCGCGTCAGCTTGGCATTTCACGCGGCGAGGCGAGTGACTATATCACGGCTTATTTCAAAAATTTTCCGGGCATCAAGGATTATATGGAACGGATCAAGGTTTCAGCCCGTGAAGATGGGTTTGTCGAAACATTATTCGGGCGGCGTATCCATATTTCCGGCTTTTCCGGTGGCAATCAGGCGATGCGCGGCTTTGCCGAACGCCAAGCGATCAATGCGCCGATTCAAGGCAGTGCCGCCGATATCATCAAACGGGCGATGATCCGCATTCCCGCGGCGCTAAAGGCGGCTGGGCTAAGCGCAACAATGCTGCTTCAAGTGCATGATGAATTGATCTTTGAAGCCCCCGAAGCCGAAGCCGAAGCCACAACGGCGTTGATTACATCGGTTATGGAAAATGCGGCTGATCCTGTTTTAACATTGGCGGTGCCGATTGTTGCCGAGGCTGGCATTGCCGATAGCTGGGCCGACGCCCATTAAGATAATTTAGGCCCGATTATGCCGATTTTCTGCCCTATATTGGCCTTGATTTGCCCGCAGGGTGAAGATCAATCGAGACGATCAGCTGGCCATGGATATGATTGGTCAATGCCGGATCAGACTTTTGGGGAGTGAGAGACCTAGATGGCAGACCGTATTGCACTTGTTGATGATGATCAAAATATCCTGACGTCAGTATCCTTGACGCTTGAATCCGAAGGGTTTGAGGTCGATTGTTATCATGATGGTGAGGCGGCTTTGGTCGGGCTTGCCCGCAGGCCTGCCAATCTTGGTGTCTTTGATATTAAGATGCCGCGCATGGACGGAATGGAGCTTTTGCAAAAGGTGCGAAGCCAGTCGCAAATGCCGGTGATTTTCCTGACCAGCAAGGATGATGAGCTTGACGAGGCGCTTGGGCTTGGCATGGGTGCAGATGATTATATAACCAAACCATTTTCCCAGCGTTTGTTGCTTGCCCGTATCCGTGCGGTTTTGCGGCGGGCCAGTGATGGGGTGATGAAAACATCTGGCCCGAATATCATTCGCCTTGGTGAATTGCTGATGGATCCAGACCGGCATTTATGCAGCTGGCGTGGTCAGGAAGTCAAATTGACCGTAACCGAATTTTTGATTTTGCAGGCGTTGGCGTCGCGCCCGGGCATGGTGAAGAACCGTGATCAGCTCATGGATGCTGCCTATGGCGAGAGTATTTTTCTGGATGACCGCACGATCGACAGCCATATCAAACGGCTGCGCCGCAAATTACGCGCACATGATTCCGACTTTGACCAGATCGAAACGCTTTATGGAATTGGCTATAAATATAAGACATCACCATCATAAGGGTCGCGCCATGCCGATGAAGGCTGCATAATGGCCTGATGATATTTATGATGATGGTGGTTTATAGTCAGGGAGCGGAATTATAGAAACTTCGCGATGGCGTCGATTACTGGGCTGGGTTCGTGGCAAGTGTGGATGGCTTGTGACGCCATTCCGCATGAGCCGCCTTACCGCGCGCATCATGGCGATCATGCTGTTTCCACTGGCGATTTTTCTTGTTGGTCTATTATCGCTTGATCAATATCGAACGACCTTGATCCAGTCAGAATTTGTCGCGCTTGAGCGGCAGGGCTTTACCTTGGCGCGATCGCTTGCGCTTGCCGAGGCTGAACGTGATCGGCGTGTTGCCCGTCGCCAGCTATCGCCAGAAACCATGACGCATCTAATCCCTCTTGTCGGGCTTGGCAGCTCGTTACGGGCGCGGGTGTTTCAGCCAAATGGATCGCTTCTTGCTGATACGGCGCGGCGAAGTGGCTTTCAGCCAAATGTCGATATTCGGCGACATCGTGACAAAAGCTGGCGTCAGAACATCCGCAATAATCTGAATGATATGGTGACAACAGCATCTGGCTGGTTCAGCCCGTTTGACGAATTGCCATCATATGTTGAGCGCCGCCGCCAGCGTGCTAGCCAATATGCTGAAGTCATTGCCGCCTTGTCGGGCGAACCACGCCGTGCCTTGCGTATTGACCGTGATGGCAATCTGATGTTGTCGGTGGCGGTGCCGGTTCAAGATTTGCGTCTTGTTCGTGGGGCCTTGATGGTCTCGATTGGTGGCGGCAAAATTGAACAGGAATTGGCCAATGTGAATATTGTGTTTTTACAGCTATTTGTCGGGGTTTTGCTGGTGACGCTTGGTCTCAGCCTGTATCTGGCGCGATCAATCACAACGCCAATCTCGCGTCTTGCGGCAGCGGCCGATAAATTGCGGCAAAGCGCCGATATGTCCAGCCGCCTTCAACGTTTGCCGCATCGCAATGACGAAATCGGTCAATTGTCGGATTCGTTGATTGATCTGACCGATGAATTGCAAAAAAGAATTCAGGCCACTGCGGCCTTTGCCGCTGATGTGGCGCATGAAATTAAAAACCCGCTTTCATCATTACGAAGCGCCACCGAAACCTTTAGTCGGGCAAAAACTGCAGCGCAAAAAAAGCAGTTGCTGAATATCATCTTGCAGGATGTGCAGCGTCTTGATCGTTTGATTACTGATATTTCTCAAGCAAGCCGTGTCGATACCGAAATTATCGGCCAAGATCGTGATCCGGTTGATTTTGCCGGCTTGATTGATAATTTCATCCAGATGCGATCGCAAACCCACAGCCAATATCAATTGCGATTTGACCATCCGCCAATGCCGGTGATGGTGCGGATGAATCAAAGCCGCATGGTGCAGGTGATTGACAATGTGTTGAGTAACGCCATTTCCTTTAGCCCGAAAGGCGGCATGGTACGGTTTATTCTGACCGCTGACGCGACGCGTAAACGTGCCGTTCTGGACATTCTTGATGACGGGCCGGGTATCCCTGATGCCAAACTGGAAACGGTTTTTGACCGGTTTTATACCGAACGGCCTAGCGGCGAAGGTTTTGGCGAACATTCGGGGCTTGGCCTGTCAATCGCGCGGCAGATTGTTGATGCGCATAACGGCCAATTAACAGCGGAAAACCGGCCTGAGGGTGGTGCGTGTTTCCGGCTTGTTCTGCCACTTGAAAGCTAAAGCTGTTTTTTCTTTTTTGCTGTTGTAGACTATCGGGATGTTAAACCCTATTTCGTCAATAAAGCTTGTTCTTGTGACTGGTGTATCTGGTGCTGGACACTCAACTGCGCTGAAAATTCTAGAAGATTACGGTTTTACCGCCGTTGATAATCTACCTTTGGCGCTTGTTGATCCGCTGATCGCGCTTGAGGTTGAAACTGGCGGCCGGTCAATTGCCATTGGACTTGATGCGCGCACTAGCGGTTTTGGGGCTGATGCGGTGGCACGCCTTGTGAAAAATCTGGCAAAACGCCTTGGCGATGGGTTTAAGATGGTGTTTATCAATGCCGGTCATGTCGATTTGATGCGCCGCTATAATGCAACAAGACGCCAGCACCCGCTTGGCCATGATTATGATCTTGATGCTGCGGTGCGCGCAGATATGGCGCGAATGGCCGATGTCGAAGCTTTGGCCGATATTATTATTGATAGCAGTGGCCTGGCGCCATCTGATTTACGCGGCGCGTTGCTTGGCGCTTTAGGTCTTGATAAGGCACCGCCAATGCCGGTGCATATTGTTTCATTTTCCTACCGGCATGGCCTTCCTGAAACGGCAGATCAGGTCATTGATATGCGCTTTGCCAAAAACCCGCATTGGGATGATGGTTTGCGTGATCGAACCGGCCTTGATTCCAAAGTGGCAGAATTTCTGGCCAAAGATGAAATGGCAATCGAGGTTCTTGATCAGGTGAAATCGATGTTGGCATTGATGCTAAGCCGGATGAACAGTGATGGTCGGGCGCATTTGACGCTGGCCTTTGGCTGTACGGGCGGCAAACATCGTTCGGTATGGGCGGCAACACAGATTGCCAGCTGGATTGAGGCTGAGGGCCATCCAGTGCGCCTTGAACATCGTGAATTGGCAAAGGCATCTGCCTAGTTGCGCATCACTTCAATCACATCTCAAGCGGTGTTTCTTGGCGCTATCATATCTAGCGCTTTAAAAGACCGTGTTAATTTGCTATGACGTGGCGAGATTTTTACCGACATATAGATTGGATTGGATTATGGCGCAGGATTATGTGATTGCCGATATCGGACTTGCCGACTGGGGTCGCAAGGAATTATCGATTGCCGAAACCGAAATGCCTGGCCTGATGGCGCTTCGTGACGAGTTTGGTTCGGACAAGCCGTTGGCTGGCGCGCGTGTTGCTGGCTGTCTTCATATGACGGTACAAACTGCGGTTTTGATTGAAACGCTTGTTGCGCTTGGTGCCGATGTGCGTTGGTCGAGCTGTAATATCTTTTCAACCCAAGACCATGCCGCCGCGGCAATTGCCAAATCAGGCGTTCCGGTCTTTGCCATCAAGGGTGAGACACTGGCCGAATATTGGGAATATGTTGACCGTATTTTTGATTGGCCGAATGAACAGACCGCCAATCTTATTCTTGATGATGGTGGTGACGCCACCATGTATATCCTTCTTGGGGCGCGTGCCGAAGCTGGCGAAGATGTGCTGGCCACGCCAGAAACCGAAGAAGAAGAATATCTAAAAGCGCAATTGCATCGCCGCCTTGCAAGCAGCCCGGGCTGGTTCACCCGCCAGCGTGATGCGCTTAAAGGTGTTTCCGAAGAAACCACCACTGGTGTTCTGCGGCTTTATCAGCTTGCCGAAATGGGCGGATTGCCATTCCCGGCTATCAATGTGAATGACTCGGTCACTAAATCAAAATTCGACAATCTTTATGGCTGTCGCGAATCATTGGTTGATGGTATCCGCCGTGCCACTGATGTGATGTTTGCTGGCAAGGTCGCCGTTGTTGCTGGCTATGGTGATGTTGGCAAAGGCTCGGCAGCTTCGCTTCGGCAAGGTGGTGCACGGGTTATGGTAACCGAGGTCGACCCGATCTGTGCGTTGCAGGCCGCTATGGAAGGCTATGAAGTTGTCACGATGGAACAGGCAGCTTCGAAGGCTGATATCTTTGTGACCGCAACTGGTAACCGCCATGTCATCACCATCGACCATATGCGTGAAATGAAAGACCGTGCGATTGTTTGTAATATTGGCCATTTTGATAATGAGATCGATGTGGCATCGCTGAATAATTACACATGGTCAGAAGTAAAACCGCAGGTTGATGAAATTGAATTTCCGAATGGCAAACGGATGATCCTTCTTGCCAAGGGACGTTTGGTCAATCTTGGATGTGGAACCGGGCACCCGTCTTTTGTCATGTCGGCGTCATTTACCAATCAGGTGTTGGCGCAGATCGAGCTTTGGTCGCGCGGTGATCAATATGAAAACAAGGTCTATACCTTGCCGCGTCATCTTGATGAAAAAGTGGCAGCACTCCATCTTGCCAAGGTTGGCGCAAGCTTGAGCACGCTTCGCCCTGATCAGGCTGATTATATTGGCGTTGAACAGCAAGGGCCGTTCAAGAGCGAACAATATCGCTATTAATCACCAATGCCAGTTCTGCAATTAGAATTACCCGATCTGTCAGCAACCGAAACGCTTGGTGCGTTGCTGGCTGACGGGCTGGCGGCTGGTGATGTGATCTCGTTAAGCGGGCCTCTTGGCGCGGGAAAATCGGCATTGGCGCGGGCGATAATTCAGGCGGCAAATCCGGCTGAAACCGATGTGCCAAGCCCCACCTTTACGCTTGTCCAGACTTATGAGCTTGGCAATGGAACACCGCTTTGGCATCTCGATCTTTACCGGATTGAAAGCCCTGAAGATGCCATGCAGCTTGGGCTGGATGACGCCTTTATCGATGCGGTTTGCTTGATTGAATGGCCAGATCGGTTAAAGAAACTGCTGCCAAAGACCAATCTTTCAATTCATCTTTACATGGCTGATGGCGATGATTCATCTTCCAATATCCGGTTTGCCGATATTACCGCGCCGCCGCATTGGGCCGCCCGAATGACAGCAATTATCGCCAAAACTGGCTAGGTTTGGCGCGGCCAGGCAACGGTTTATCACCAGCCATTTGCGCTAGATTGCCCGCTTGTAGTAAACGGGTCTCGCCTTTCGATGCTGTTGCTTTTATAGTTGGCAAATGACAAGCCCTTCCGTTTACAGCATTGATGCAGGCATGCCGTTTGCCCGTGAATTGGCAATGGGTATGAGACAGCTGGCGGGCAGTCCCGAAAGGCTGGCACGCGGGTTGATTTTATTGCCATCGCGCCGTGCTGCTAGTGCTCTTCAAGCCGCTTTTCTGGACAGTGTTGCTGGTGCGCCGATGCTATTGCCGCGCATGTTGCCCGTTGGCGATTTTGGCAATGATGATGATGGCCGGTTAAGCCCTTTTCTAGGCGATGATGCTGGCAGTGACCTGCCGCCGCCAATCTCAAAGATAAGACGGCAAATCTGCCTTGCCAAATTGCTTCGCCATTTTCCGCTTGGTGGTCAATATCCAACCCAGCCCCAAGCGATGCGCCTTGCCGACTCGCTTGGGCAATTGCTTGACCAGCTTTATAATGCCGATGCCACTGCCGAGCAGCTTCGTGATTTATTGCCTGATCAATTTTCGGCGCATTGGCAGGATATTCTGACCCTTCTTGGCATTTTGATTGATCGCTGGCCTGATATTCTGGCCCAAGAAGGGCTGCTTGATGTGGTTGACCGGCGCAACCGGCTGTTACGCCGCCGTGCCAATCAATGGCGCGATCAACCGCCAGATCAATTGATTGTGATTGCCGGATCAACCGGATCAATCGCGGCAACGCGTGAATTGATTGGCGTGGTGGCGAATCTTCCCGATGGTCATATTGTTTTGCCCGGGCTTGATCGCCATGCTGGTGATCAGTGGCAGGCGATTTGCGAGGATAGCGGCCATCCGCAATATCAGCTTGCCCAGCTTTTGGCCTATCTTGAGATCACGCCTGATCAGGTGGAAAACTGGAACGGGTCAACCGATGCGATTCCGCCCGAATTGCCGGCAAGACGCGATCTGATGCGTGAAGTTTTCCGCCCTGCTGCAATCAGCGAAGGCTGGCAAAGGCTTGGCGATGCCGGCCCGATGATCGACCGAACCGCGCTTGCTGGTTTGAAGGTTATAACGGCGCGCGATCGGCGCGAAGAGGCTAATTTGATTGCCCTATCGCTTCGCGAGGCATTGGAAAAACCCGATCAAACCGCGGCAATGGTTACGCCTGATCGTCAGCTTGCCGAATTGGTTATCGCCGATTTGCGCCGATGGGATATTGCCATTGAAGATTCGGCAGGCAAGCGGTTATCGCTTTGCCCACCTGGCCGGTTTTTATCGCTTCTTTGTGATGCGGTGGATGCCAATTTTGCGCCGCTTCGTTTGCTGTCATTGTTGAAACATCCCTATTGTGCAGGCGGGATGAACCCGATTCAATTTCGTCATTTCGTCGACCAAATTGAACTGGTGGCATTGCGTGGCCCGCGCCCGGGTGATGGTTTGTCCGCCGTGGTGGCGGTGCTTGACGACGCTGATCTTCGTCATTTTTTTGAAACGCATGTCATTGCCAATCTAACCCCGCTTATCGACTCTTGGCAGGCGCCCAACCCGACTTTGGCAAGCCTGTCAGACGGGCTTGGTGAAGCTGCCGAACGCCTATGTGCAACCGTGATGGATAGCAGCGGTGACGGGGCAGACCGCGGCGCAGGCGCAATTGAATTATGGAAAGGCCCTGACGGCATGGCGGCAAGCGACCTGTTTCGCAGCCTTGCCGCTGATGGCCGTGATAGCGCGATCGATGCAGGCGACATGCCGCAGATTTTGCGCCAGCTTCTTGAGGATATAAATGTTCACCCCTTTGGTACGCCGCATCCACGGCTTGCCATTCTTGGGGCGGTTGAGGCGCGGATGCATCCGGCCCAAGCGGTTGATGCGCATCGGTTAATTCTTGCAGGCTTTAATGAAGGCAATTGGCCGCCGCGTCCTGATATCGACCCATGGATGAATAGCGCGATGCGGGCGGCGGTTGGATTGCCGCCAAAAAACTGGCGAAGCGGGCTAAGCGCGCATGACGTCTATATGGCCATTTGCAGCAAAGACATCATTGTCACACGCGCCGATAAAGAGGCGGGGACACCAACGACAAAAAGCCGTTGGTTACAGCGCATGGAAGTTGTAATGAATGCGCTTGGCCTGAATGGTGACATTGATGACGGGGCCACCGAAAAAGCGTGGCTTGCGAAATTCGAGCCGAAAACGATTCCCCAACCGGCGGTTCGGCCGTCGCCTTGTCCACCATTGGCAAGCCGCCCCCGCCAGTTCTCGGCAACTGAAATTGATATCTGGATTACCGATCCCTATGCCATTTATGCCAAGAAAATTCTGCGGCTAAAACCGCTTGATGATATTGACCGCAGCGCTGATGCGGCGCTTCGCGGTATTTTGTTTCATGATGCGCTTGCCGATTTCAGCAAGGCAAATGCCACTGGTCAATTGGGGCCAGACGCATTGGAACAATTGCTGGATTTCGGCAAAACACATTTTGCCAGCCAGATTGGTCAACCCTCAATTCGCTATTTCTGGTGGACAAGATTTGAGGCGATGGCCGCATGGTTTATCGAGAATGAACATCGCCGCCGTGACGATTTGCAATCAATTTATGCCGAAATTAATGGGATGATTTTTTTGCAGGCGGATCAGGGGCCGGTAAAGCTAACCGCGCGGGCGGATCGACTGGAATATGATAAAGAAGGGGAATGGACGATTGTCGATTATAAAACGGGCACTGTGCCAAGCGGAAGCTTGATCAAAAAAGGCGTTCGCAACCAATTGGCAGTTGAAGGGCTGATTGCTTTTGATGGCGGGTTTGAGTCACTTCCTGCAGGCGAGATAAGATCATTGGAATATTGGCAGTTAAGTGGCAAAAAATCGGCGCCGGGTGAAATTAAAACACCTTTTGCCGATTTATTTGACATTGATGAAATTAGGGATCGTCTTGAAAGGTTGGCCAATTATTTTGATCGGGCCGACACCCCCTATCCAAGCGAACTTGACCCAAGCAATGTTCCGCCATTTAAGCCCTATCAGCATTTAAGCCGAAGCCGTGAATGGCTTTATGGAGACAATGCCGATGAATAAGATGATTGCCCGCGCCAGTGCAGATCAGGCCAAAGCTTCCGATCCGGCGGCTTCGGTCTTTGTCTCGGCAAATGCGGGAACGGGTAAAACCAAATTGCTAACCGATCGCGTGCTACGCTTGCTGTTATCAGGCGCGCCAGCCGATGCTATTCTATGCGTGACCTATACACGCGCCGCGGCGGCTGAAATGCGTAACCGTATTTTCAAACGTCTTGCCGATTGGGCAATTATTCCGGCCAAGGCGCTTGGCGAAGATCTGGAAAATATGGGCATTCATACGCCAAGTCAGGATATGCGCCGTCGGGCAAGAAGCCTATTTGCCGAAATTTTGGATAATGATGATGGGCCGCGTGTCGAGACCGTGCATTCTTTTTGCCAGTCAATTTTGCGGCGGTTTCCGATTGAGGCTGGTGTTGCGCCGCATGTTCAGCTTGCTGATGATGATGAACAGAGCCGCTTAAAGGCCATGGCACGCGCCAATATTTTATATCACCCAAGCCCTGAACTTGCCGCATCGGTGTTGTTGATTGCCGAAGCCGTAAGCGAGGGACGTGCTGATGAAATTGTAAATGATTTTATCAACCGCGCTGTGGGGCTTGATTCACCTGATTGCCTTGCGCAAATCGAATCTCATTTCCGTGATGATCTTGGCGTTGTTTCTGCTGACACTGAACGCGATATGCTGATGGCAAGGCTGGATTTGATTCAGGTGGAAAAGCTGCGGGCAGTATCGGTGGCCTTGCAGACATCTAAATCCAAAATCCAGATTGATCGCGGCGCCAAAATGGCTGTTTGGTTGGCGCAAACTGGCGAAGGCAGAATCGAGAAATTATCATTTCTTGTCGATGCGCTATTTAGCGCTGGGAAGCCACGAAAGCAATTATCAAATGCCGATATTCGCAAAACATCACCACAAATTGATGCGATCCAAAAACAGGCGATTGAGACGATTAAGCCGCTATTGCCTGATCGGGCAGCGCAGATATGTCGTGATCGGACAATGGCGCTTTACCGATTTGGTATGGCCTTCAATCAGGAATATAGCCGCCTGAAAACCCAACGCGGTTTGCTTGATTATAATGACCTGATTACCCGCACCAATAACCTGCTGGCGGCAAGCGAAGCCGCGCAATGGGTGGCATGGAAATTAGATAATGGTATCCAACATCTCTTGATTGATGAGGCACAGGATACCAGTCCGGCGCAATGGAAATTGCTTCGACGGCTTGTTGATGAATTTTTTGATGGCGAGGGGGCAAGTCCACATAGGGCATCTACCGCGACAAGCTTGCCGCGAACAATGTTTGCCGTTGGTGATTTCAAGCAATCGATCTATTCCTTTCAGGGCGCAGACCCGCTGGTCATGAATCAGAATCGAAGTGAGCTGTCGGGCCGCGCCAAAGCCATTCAAGCCGATTTCCGCGATGTGCCTTTATCAGTGTCGTTCCGGTCGGCAAGCCCTATTCTGGATTTGGTCAATAAAACGATTCCCGATCTTGGCGGGATTGATGATTTCACCACGCATGAAATGGCCCGAAGCGGGGCAGGCGGCTTTGTTGAATTATGGCCGGTGGTCAAGGGTAATGATGATTTTGGCGCTGAAATGCTTGCTGCCACCCAATTGGCGCGACGCGTCAAAAGCTGGATTGGCAAACGTCATTTGCCGTCGGGTGATCTTGTCGGGGCTGGTGACATTTTGATTCTTCTTCGCAAACGCGGCCGATTTTTCGAGCTGTTATTATCGGCATTACAAATTGCCAATGTTCAGGTGGCTGGTGCTGACCGGATGCAGCTTGCCGAACAGATTGAGATTCAGGATCTTTTGGCGCTTGGCGATGTGATGCATCTTGCCGATGATGATCTGCAACTGGCCGCCGTTTTGAAGTCGCCTTTATTCGGGATGAGCGAAGACCAGCTTTATGACCTTGCATATAACCGCGGAAAGGCCAGCTTGATGTCACGGCTGATGGCGCATCGCGGCGCCGATGGTGCATTGGGCAAGATGGCCGACCAATTGGCACGGTGGCAAAGCCGCGCTGAATATGAGTCTGTTTTCGGCTTTTTCAGCTTTGTTCTTGTCGATGGTGGCCGCCAGAAATTCCGTGACCGGCTTGGCCGTGCGGTTGATGAATCGCTCGATCATTTCTTGAATCTGGCGCAGAATTTTGCCCTTGGTGGCGGCGTGTCATTGCTCGAATTCCTGACCGCAATCCGCAGCAGCGGCGGCGAGGTCAAACGGGATATGGACGCATCAGGTACGGATGAGGTGCGGATCATGACCATTCATGGCGCAAAGGGGCTTGAAGCGCCAATTGTGATTTTGCCCGATATGCTTGCTAGTCGGGGAAAATCTGAACCGGTTTTACCTGCCGCTGATGGGTCTGTTCACTATTGGTTGCCGCCATCTGATTTGGCGCGACCTGCCTTTGTCGACGAGGCGCGTCAGGCGGCAACGACGCTTCGTACCGAAGAAGACAACCGGCTTTTATATGTCGCTATGACGCGTGCGCGTGATGGTTTGGTGATTGGCGGCTGGGAAAAGCCAAATGGCGTTCGCCGCCTAGATGGAAGTGATTACGCCCTGTTAAGTGCGGCGATCAAAGCAACTAAAACCGCCATTGAAAATGAAGATGGCACGGTTTCAATCACCGCTGAACAAACCGCCAAAATTGATGACAAGCGTGAAAAAGAACCAAAGCTGCCCCCTAAAAAACCGGTTGATGATGCGGCTGATTGGTTATTTCGTCCCGCGCCGATGGATGATAAATCAGGCCGCCCCATTCGGCCATCGCAGCCCGGTCTTGATCATGATCCGCAATCGCTTGCGGCTGGCGTTGCAAAACAAAATGCGCAAAGCCGTCAAATTGGCCTTGCCTATGGCAAGCTTGCGCACCGGCTACTTGAACAGCTTCCCGCCACTGATGCCGCCGTGCGGCGTGATCGGGCCGTGCAGATCGCCGGCCAAAGCCGTGATGTGCCGGACGCGATGGCGGCAAGCCTTATCGACAAGCTGTTGACGCTTATTGATTTGCCTGCATTTGCCCCGCTTTTTAGCAAGGATGCGTTGGTCGAGGTGCCGATTAACGGGCGCTTAAATGGCATTGGTATCGCTGGCCAGATCGACCGGCTATTTATTGATGATAAGCGCATTATTTTGGCTGATTTCAAAACCGGCCAGCCGCGCGAAAATGCGATACCGCGAAGCTATCTTCATCAAATGGCGCTTTATGATGGTCTTCTTCAGAAAATCTATCCTGGGCGGGACATTGAATGCTGGCTTGTCTGGGTTGATACGCTTGATTATCAGCCCATTGGCCGTGACGCCAGAGAACAGGCATTGGCTGATATTTTTGCAGCTCATGACCCTTTGCGCCCGTCATAATAGATAAATATTCCTGACGCCAAGCTTGACGCGGCAGCACCCAATCCATAAATTTAAACCCGCGAAGGCAGCGGCACATACGCCGCAGATTTTTACGATGAAATGGAATCACAATGGCAACGTCAAAAACCACAGATAGCGATTTTTCCGCAGATGTTCTGCAATCAGACAAACCTGTATTGGTTGATTTCTGGGCTGAATGGTGCGGCCCGTGCAAGGCGATTGGCCCTGCACTTGAAGAAATTGCTGGTGAAAAGAAAGACAGCCTGTCAATCGTCAAGCTGAATATCGACGAAAACCCGCTGACACCGCAGAAATACAATGTTCGCGGTATTCCAACATTGCTGATTTTCAAAAATGGCGAAGTTGTCGCTGAAAAAATGGGCGCGCTGCCAAAATCCCAATTGGAAAGCTGGATTGATCAATCAATCTAAGGCCAATATGAATGAAAATGATGTGGAACGCTGTCCTAATCGGGCAGCGTTTTATTTTGCACAAGAACCTGACCGGCAAGATAAAGCGATCCGCAAATAATAACCGGATAGGCGGGGTCTAGCTGGTCAAATGCGGTTATGATGCTTGTTGCTGGTGCGGCGTCTAACCCTTGCGCCACTGCAGCATCGGTCATTTCGGCAGCGCTCAGGCTGGCTGGCTGGTCAGCGATGGCAAGACAGCGAACCGATCCGGCAAGGGCGGCAAGCGGCGCCAGAAATTCAGCCGGATCGCGCGTATTTAATGCGCCGCAAATGATATTCCATTTTCCACCATCAATTTGACCAAGTGTTTTGGCCAAAGCCCGCGCTCCATGGGCATTATGCGCGCCATCAAGCCAGATTGGGCGATGCGGCCATAATTTTGCCAATAGGCCATCATTCAATGGGTGCACCCGCCCTGGCCATATGGCCGATTTAATGCCGGCGCCAACCGCGTTTGGCGTTTGGGTCTGACCGTGTGATGGCAATATGTTCTTTGCTGCAAGATCAAAAAGACATGCCGCCGCAAGTCCAGCATTTTCAAGCTGATGTGGGCCGCGAAGTCCCGGTGCAGGAAGAAAGAAATCTTCACCCGCGCATGACAGGTGAATGCCGCCATCATCGGTTTCTGCCACGTGAAAATCACGGCCTGCCACCTGCAGTGATGTGCCGATATTTTCGGCATGCGCTAGCAGAACCTGCATGGCTTCGGCCTGTTGATCGGCGCTATAGCAGGGTGTTTTCGCCCGCATGATGCCGGCTTTTTGACTGGCGATCTGGCCCAAGTCAGTGCCAAGAAAATGCTCGTGATCTTGGGCAATCGGGGTGATGATCGTGGCAAGGGGGGCTTTTAGTACATTGGTCGAATCAAGCGCGCCACCAAGGCCGGTTTCCAAAAGCAATAGATCGGCTGGCACCCGCGCGAATGCCAGCATCGCGGCAGCTGTGGTGACTTCGAAAAACGTCACTGCCATTTCGCCATTGGCGGTTTCGACTTCTTCCAATAAATCGGCAAGCCCACCATCGTCAATCAGTGAACCGGCAAGCCGGATGCGCTCATTAAAACGGCATAGATGCGGCGAACTATAGACATGAACCGTGAGGCCAGCTTCTTCGGCCATTGCTCTTAGAAAGGCGATTGTCGAGCCTTTGCCATTGGTGCCAGCGACATGGATTGTTGGTGGTAAATGATGATGTGGATTGCCAAGCTTTTCAAGCAAGGCAAAGCTGCGATCAAGGCCAAGATCGATTAATTTTGGATGAAGTCGTGCCAGCCGGTCAAGCGCCGCTGCGGCGCGGTCTGCTGCGGCCAGTGCTGCCGATGATGATGATGGCATTAGGCGCGCTTTCTGCTGTCTTTCGACCCCATCATGAAATCAAGAAGCCGGCCAATATATTCAGGCTGTTCAGCGCGTGGCACAACAGCATCGACCATGCCATGATCCATCAGATATTCGGCTGTCTGAAAATCTTCAGGCAGTTTTTCACGAACCGTTTCTTCGATCACGCGGCGACCGGCAAAGCCAATGATGGCACCGGGTTCGGCAATCTGAATATCGCCAAGCATGGCAAATGATGCGGTGACACCGCCGGTTGTCGGATGCGCTAATAAAACAAAATAAGGAAGGCCTGCATCACGAACCTGCTCAACCGCGGCGATGGTGCGCGGCAATTGCATGAGTGATAAAACGCCTTCTTGCATCCGTGCGCCACCAGTTGATGGCACGGTGATTAGCGCTCCCCTGCGGGCAACCGCTTCTTTGGCAGCGCGAACGATGCCATTGCCAACCATGCGTCCCATTGATCCGCCCATAAAGCGGAAGTCAAACGCGGCAATAACACAAGGATATCCATTGATAAGTCCTGCCGCGACGGCAATCGCGTCATGCAGGCCGGTTTTGTTACGCGTGTCGCGAAGCCGGTCAGTATATTTCTTGCTGTCGCGAAATTTCAAAGGATCATCGTCGATAGGCGACAGCGTGATCACATCATATTTGCCATCGTCAAATAACATGGCAAACCGGTGTTCGGGTGGAAGCGGGGCATGGTGACCGCATGTGGCGCAGCAGTTAAAAGCCTGTTCATATTCGCGATGAAAAATCATCTGGCTACAGGCGCTGCATTTGATCCACAGATTATCCGGCACATCGTCGGCTTGAACCCATGCCTTGATTTTGGGAAGGACAGAATTTGTAATCCAATTCATCGCAATCTCCCTATGCGCGTATAGCAGCGCTAAGTTCGCCGACAAATGCGGCAACTTTACGGACAATCGCCGCACGGTTTTCAGCGGCATCCGAACTTGTTGGATTTGCCACGCCATCAGCAATGATATCGACCACGGCAGACCCGACAACCGCGCCGTCACTCAAGCTTGCTGATTCGGCGGCCTGCTCGGGGGTGCGGATGCCAAATCCGGTCACAATCGGAAGGTTGGTCTGTTTGCGGATGCGCTGATAGGCATCGGCAATGCTGGTCGCAGCGGCGCTTGCCATGCCGGTAATGCCGGTAACTGAGACATAATACACAAACCCGCTGGCTTGCGCCAAAATAGCAGGCAAACGCTGATCGTTGCTTGTTGGGGTGATAAGCCGAACAACATTCAAGCCAGCATGGCGTGCCGGAATACAAAGTTCTGAATCTTCTTCTGGCGGTAAATCAACGATGATCAGCCCATCAACACCCGCCGCCACCGAATCGGCAATGAACCGGTCATTGCCATAGATATAGATCGGATTGTAATAGCCCATCAGGACAAGTGGCATATCAGGGTGGCGTTGGCGGAAATTACGCGCAATTTCAAGCGTTGCGGTCAAGGTCATACCGCCTTTTAACGCCCGAAGTGATGCGGCCTGAATGGCGGGGCCATCGGCCATTGGATCCGAAAAAGGCATGCCAAGCTCGATAAAATCGACACCAGCATCAACCAACCCGTCAAGCAAGGCTTCGGTGGTGGCGGCGTCAGGGTCACCAGCGGTGATAAAGACGCCCAAACTGCCGCGATTTTCGGCTTTGGCCTTTGCAAATGCGGTATCGATGCGACCTGCCATAATTATCTCTTTTCCAATCTAAATGGGCTTTGGCTTACATCCGGCCTAGTTTTTCAAGAACTGGAAGCACCGCGCCCAAATCCTTGTCGCCACGGCCACACATGTTCAAGATGACAATATCATCAGCATTCATGTCGCCAATCACGGTGCTGAGATAGGCCAGCGCATGTGATGGTTCGAGCGCCGGAATAATGCCCTCAAGCCGCGCACAAAGCTGAAAGGCGACAAGCGCTTCTTCATCGGTGGCACTCACATAATTAACGCGGCCAATATCATGGAGCCATGAATGTTCAGGCCCGATACCCGGATAATCCAGACCAGCCGAAATCGAATGGGCATCAGTGATCTGCCCATCATCATTTTGCAAAAGATAGGTGCGGTTGCCGTGCAGGATGCCGGGTGTCCCACCGGTAAGTGACGCTGCATGAAGGCCGCTACCCAGTCCTTTACCAGCCGCTTCGACACCATAGATGGCCACATCAGTATCATCAAGGAACGGATAGAAAAGCCCAATCGCATTTGACCCGCCACCAATACAGGCGACAAGCGCATTTGGAAGGCGGCCTTCAGCTTCGAGAATCTGTTCGCGTGCCTCGGTGCCGATAACCGATTGGAAATCACGCACCATTTGCGGATAGGGGTGTGGGCCTGCGGCGGTGCCGATAATGTAAAAATGCGTTTCGGCATTGGTCACCCAATAGCGAAGCGCCTCATTCATCGCGTCTTTTAGCGTGCCGGTACCTGAGGTAACGGGATGGATTTTTGCGCCAAGAAGACGCATCCGGTCGACATTCGGCTTTTGCCGCTCGACATCTTCGGCGCCCATAAAGACTTCGCATTCCATATTGAAAAGCGCACAGGCTGTTGCTGTGGCAACGCCATGCTGACCTGCACCGGTTTCGGCAATGATTTTGGTTTTGCCCATGCGCTTGGCAAGAAGCGCCTGACCCAAAACATTGTTGATCTTGTGCGCGCCAGTATGGTTCAGCTCATCCCGTTTTAGATAAAGCTTGGCGCCACCAAAATGCGCGGTCATGCGTTCGGCAAAATAGAGCGGGCTTGGGCGGCCAATATAATGTTTTTGGTAATAGAGCATTTCACGCTGAAATGACTTATCGGCAGTGGCTTCTTTGTAGGCTTTTTCGACATTCAAAATCAGCGGCATCAGCGTTTCAGCGACAAAGCGGCCACCGTGAATGCCAAAGCGGCCAGCCTCGTCGGGCTGGTTGCGGAATGTGTTAACGTTCGTTTTGCTCATAAAAAGCTCTCATCCTGTAAAGTCGGCGATATCGACGCGGCCCCCACCATTGTTTTAAACCAATTGGGCCGCCCGAATAAAGGCATGAATCTGTTCTGCGTCCTTTTTTCCAGGAGAAGATTCGACACCTGATGACACATCGACTGCCTTTGCCGCGCTGATTTTGATGGCACTTGCTACATTCTGGCGGTCAAGCCCGCCTGCAAGCATCCATGGTAACCGCCCGCGATAATTGGCCAAGATCGTCCAGTCAAACTGGTGTCCGGTGCCGCCTGGCTGAAATCCAGCTTTGACTTTGGCGTCAAACAGCAACCAATCAGCAAGATCATCCCATTTGGCGCATTGGTCAAGATCAGCCGCCGTTTCAATGGCAATCGCCTTGATCACCGGCAAGCCGGTGCGGGCTTTGATATCGGCAACATCCTGATAGGTTTCTTTGCCATGAAGTTGGAGCATATCTGGCCGTGCCGCCTCGATGATCGGCATAAGTTTTTCTCCAACGATATCAACGCTTAGCAGTACGCGTTCAGGCGCATCAGGGCCAGCAAAATCGGCGCAATCCGCCAATGCTGCGAGGCTGGCCAGATCAAGATGCCGCGACGATCCAGGATAATAGACCATGCCTGTCCAGCGCGCACCGGCATCGCGGCAGATGATATAATCATTTGCCGTTGATATGCCGCAGATTTTAACCTGAGATGCCATGGATGATCCTTTTGCTTTTTGAGCCTTATATTAGGAATGACAATCGGAATCCGGTGGTTGCTTAGCGAAGGTGGCGATCGGCGGTCAATTGGTTCGGGGCGCCAAATTCACCCTGCTGGTCGTGGCTATGCTTATATTCATCATCTTTCCGGGTGATTGATTCGGCGGCCAATTTATCGGTTTTCGCCTGCAATTTATTGAAACGTCCTTGAAGACGCCATAGCTTTGCCCGAATCGCCAGCCACTGCCCCCAAATCAATATAGCACTCAGCAATCCGCCAATGACAAAGCTGGACAGAATCAACAGCCATGTTGGCGCGGTTAGCGCGCTGTCAAATGGCCAGAGATAAACTGTGGTTAGGGTTTTGTTCGAAGTGGCAAACAGGATGGTAAACATAACCAACAAAAAGGTGATGCTCAGCCATAAAAGGCGGCCTAATGTTCGCATAATTCGATCCGTCTAGCGGTTTAACCGCTCACGCAT
>ENA-OUOG01001784-OUOG01001784.1-marine-metagenome-genome-assembly--contig:-NODE-1784-length-23874-cov-12.444636_pt1 | contig 23874 bp, 23 predicted proteins | sample MGYA00248635_ERZ508505 | MGnify/ENA primary metagenome ERZ508505 (study PRJEB26176, sample SAMN06267871) | marine metagenome | isolation source: Saanich Inlet, British Columbia, Canada | place: Pacific...
ATCACCGCGATGCCCAAAGCTGAACCAATTTGTCGAACGGTGGATTGCGAGCCGGAGCCCTGGCCGGTCTTGTTCATGGGGACATCGACCATGATGACTCCCGTGAGCTGCGCTGTGGCGAGACCGACCCCGATGCCGTACACGAAGAGGAAGGGCGCAATTGCTGCCCAGCCTGTGCTGGTCGAGGCGACCACTCCGAACCCGACAATCCCGACAATCTCGAGAAGCACACCAATCTGAACGGCCCTGGCGGGTGAAAGTTTGCCCGAGAGAGCGCCACCCACTCCCGAGGCGACAAATGCCCCTCCCGCAAGAAAGAGGAGTACGAGCCCGGCACCAATGGGCGTCATACCCATGACGTTCTGGAGCCAGAGAGGAATGGCAAAGATGAGGCCAAACTCACCCATGGAAATGATGAGTGCTGCGACAGAGCCGTTTCGGAAAGAGGCAATGCGAAACAGGTTGAGATCAAGCAAGACAGAGCGGTCATTCTTCTGGCGGAAGACCTCCCAGGCAACGAAAGCAACTCCCGCTACCACGGCGAGCGCCAGAGAAATCGGAATCACGGAGATTCCCTCGCTCGGCCACTCAAAATCTCCGATGGCAAAACTGTTAGCGGGGTTCACATCCCACCAGCCATAAATGCGACCCTCGATAAGGCCAAACACCAATGGGCCAAAGAGCAACACCGAGAGGAGGGCTCCGAGCCAGTCGGTTCCCTTCTTGGCGCCCTCAGCTTTGGACTCCATCGCAAACATGATCAAACCGACCATGATGAGAATTCCGAGGGGGACGTTGATCAAGAAGGCCCATCGCCAGGTGAAATCTGTGGCGAGCCACCCGCCGAGTACCGGTCCCACCGCAACCATTCCTCCGATCGTGGAGCCCCAGACAGCAAAGGCAATCCCACGCTCCTTGCCCTGGAAGGTTGCGTTGACCAAAGACAAGGTGGTGGGCAGCACCATTGCGCCACCAAAGCCCTGCACGATGCGAGCGAGGATGAGCGCGGAGGCGCTATCGCTCGAGCCCGCCCAGACAGACGAGGCAACAAAAATCACAATGCCGATCAAGAGCAAGCGTCGGCGCCCCACTCGGTCGGCCAGAGAACCCCAAATCAGCAGCGTCGAGGCGAACACGAGCACATAGCTTTCTTGTACCCATTGGACCTCGGTGGAGGTCAGGCTCAACTCTTTGATGATCTCCGGGAAGATCGTATTCACGATTGTCCCGTCGATAATGACGAGAGAAATTGCCAGTGAGATAAAGAGCAACCCGATCCAGCGGGTGCGAGCTGTAGCCATGATGCTTGCCTTTGATTACGGAGACGCACGAAAGGTGCGAGCTCGCTCAGTCTAAGCCTCGCGCCCCCGACTCCAGACCGATGGGGGAAGCGCCGGGTGGGCGCTCTAGGCTGGGAGTATGTCCGAGGAAAACGACACCTACGCCCGGCGTTGGCGCGTGGTGGGCTGGATTGTCGCGCTGATTGCTGTCGTTGTTGTGGCTGGACCCCAGATTCTCGATCTCATCGGCGAGTAGTTCGCCTCCACGGTCACCGCTTTCGCTACCCTCAGGGGGAGCACTGCAGCTTTGGTCAGTGCCCCGAGAAAGGCGCCAGCTCATGACATCTCTCTGGGGTGGGGTGCTCAATGTGCTGCGGGGTTTTCTCATTGGACTTGCTGAGATCGTTCCCGGGGTCAGCGGGGGAACAATCGCACTCATCGTGGGCGTGTATCAGACCCTGATCAGCTCGGCAGCGAGCATTGTCCGGCTCGCGCTATCCGGGTTTCGCCGCACAGGCGCCGATTCCCGTAGTGCACAAGAGGGCATCTCGTGGCCCGTCGTGATTCCTGTTGCCCTGGGAATGGTTGCCGGGATCTTTGGTGGAGCGGCGTTATTGGAGCCACTGCTTGATGAGTACCCGGTGTATGCCAGAGCCGTGTTCGCTGGCTTGATTCTGGCCTCCCTCTGGGTTCCCCTTCGCATGGTCGGATCGTCGTGGACGCCAGCATTGGGTGTCGGCGCAGCGGGAGTGGCGGGCGCCACTTTTGTTGCGATGGGGTTGCCTGCGCTCGGCGCGGGAGTCGACTCGCTGCTCTGGGTTGCACCAGCCGCCGCGGTTGCCGTGTGCGCCCTCGTGTTGCCGGGTGTCTCGGGTTCCTATTTGCTGGTGACGCTCGGGATGTATCAACCCACCCTCGAGGCCGTCAACACCCGAGACTTTGCCTACCTCGGTGTCTTTGTGCTGGGGGCAATTGTGGGCTTGGCAGCATTTGTGAGGGTTCTCCAGTGGCTACTCGCCTCTCACACGGCCTTGACGCTGACAATCATGACCGGTCTGATGCTGGGGTCTCTGCGCGCACTGTGGCCCTGGCAGGGTGAGGACCGAACCCTTCTCGCTCCAGCGGATGACGTTGCGGTGGTCGTGGGATGCGCACTCGCGGGCGTTCTCGTTGTGGTTGTCTTGATCATTGCCCAAGCCGCCCTGGCGCGACGCCACACACCGTCGGCTTAACCCTCGCTCGGCTGGAGAGGACATCCTCCTAGACTGCCTATGTGGCACGCAGAGGATGGGCACTCGTAACAGGCGCCAGTAGCGGTCTCGGCGCAGAATTTGCGCGGCACCTTGCACGCTCTGGCCACGACCTTGTTCTGGTCTCTCGCTCTCAGGAGCGCCTCGAGAGTCTCTCCCAGGAGCTTCGAGATGCCTATGGAGTCTCGAGCGAGGTCCTTGTCGCAGATTTACACAACCCATCCGAAGTCGATCTCGTCGCTGCTCGCATCGCCGATGCGTCGAGGCCAGTCCGGGTGCTGGTCAACAACGCGGGGTATGGCATCGGGGGCAACCTCGATCGCAGTGACGCCCAAGAAGAACGCGACCACCTCGCTATTCACGTCACGGCACCCCTGGAGCTCACCAAAGCGGCTCTTCCGGGGATGCTCGAGCGCGGGGAGGGGCGGGTGGTTATTGTCTCCAGTGTCGCTGGATATCTTTCCCGGGGAACCTATTCCGCGAATAAATCCTGGGGTCTCACCATGGCGCGTTCCCTGAATGCGACCTATAGGTCGCGCGGAGTGCACGTGAGCGCTGTGGCGCCTGGTTTCACGCGGACTGAATTTCACCAGCGGATGAATATGGATACGTCCCTATTCCCCGAGCTCATGTGGCTCAAGGCCCCCGATGTGGTGGCCAAGGCGCTGCGAGCAGTCGAATCAGGCCGGGCTGTCACGATTCCCAGTGCCCGCTACAAACTCCTCGTAGCCGTTGCTGCCCTTGTGCCGGCGCGATGGCACCAGGCGGGAGCCTAGGCGCTGACGAGCTCCGCGTCGTCCTTCAGGGAGGCCTTCCAGGCCACCAGTTTCTGAACGGTAGGACTCGTGTCTTTGGCGAGTTCTTCCATCGCATCTTCGGGCACGGAGTAGTTCACGGCAACAAAAGCTCGGACCGTTTCTGAGGGGTCCTTGGCTAAAACTCGAAGGACATCGCAGGGCGCAGTGTGGTTTCGCGCCAAACAGCTGCGCACACTTTCATCGGAATCCCGTGCAAGCTTTTCGTACACGGCCAACGGTGCGTGATACGACAGCGCCGCGCTTTCACGAATCTTGGGATTGGCGTCCTGAGACATCGTCACGATGCGTGCGATTTTGGATTCCGTGATTGCGGGGGAGAGGAAGGAGGCAACGGGGTCGTCACCCACACCTGCAGTGCGCGCTTGATCGAGCTGGGATTTCATCGCAGTGGTGTTGAATCGTATGCAGGACATGGACAGACACTAACCCGTTCTCTTTCGAAGCAGGTGATTTCGGCACGGGGTGGCGCTGGGAAGTCCCTGATAATTCGGTTCTACGCCATAACATGAGCGCATGGCTGATTCGCTGGAGGCAAGCTCAAAGATTGTCACGTTGGCCAACGCCGTCAGCGTCGTTCGCCTCCTCGCCATCCCGGTCTTTTTGTGGCTGGTTATCAACGACCGGCTCCTGGTCGCGTTCATACTTCTGGTCGCGGCCGTTCTCACCGACTTTGTCGATGGCATGATCGCCAGGCGCATGAACGAAATCACCAAGCTTGGTCAATTTCTTGACCCCTTCGCAGACCGTCTGTTTATTGCCGCCACCGTGATCGCACTCGCCATTCAAGATGTTGTTCCCTGGTGGTTCGTCGTCGCCGTGATGTTGCGCGATGCGCTGCTGGGAATCGGGGGACTCGTGATGTCCCGGCATGGGGCTGGAACACTGCCGGTCAAGTGGTGGGGCAAGGTCGCCACTTTCGCCATGCTGTTCGTTCTTCCCCTGTTCCTGCTCGGAGCAGTGTTCCCCGAGGTCGGTGTGGTGACTAATCCCATCGCGTGGGTGCTCGCTGTGGTCACGGTAATCATCTATTGGCTGGTCGGTTTTTCCTATCTTTTTGATGCCATTGCCATCGCGAGGAGTGCGACTCGCGAGGGGGCCGATTCTTGAGATAGGGTGAAGGCGACCTTCAAGGGAGTGCAATGACCGATTCGCCTCGTGGCCCGGAAAATCCGGAGCCAGCGGACCCAACGCAGAAGTTTGGTCCAGAGTTTCAGCAGAAGCTGCAGGGGCTTGAGTCGGGCGTTTCTCTAGAAGAGCAGGAAATTATCGGGGCCTTGCCCTCGGGTTCTGCGTTGCTGGTCGTTCGCAAGGGACCCAACGCGGGAGCGCGATTCCTTCTCGACCAGGATTCAACCGTTGCGGGCCGGCATCCAGAAGCCGACATTTTTCTCGACGACGTGACCGTGTCGCGACGTCACGCGGAGTTCGTCCGTCACGGCAGCGCGTTCGAGGTCAAGGACATGGGCTCACTCAATGGGACGTACTTTGATGGCGTGCTTGTTGACCAGGCTTTGCTCCATGACGGTGCTGAAGTTCAGGTGGGAAAATTCCGCATGACCTTCTATGCCTCTCGAGCTGATCGCGACACCGGGGAGTCCACCTCGTGAGCGCCGGGGCGGAGCGCCAGTCGGGCGCAGGGGTAGGTCGTTCGCACTTGCTCTCCATCGGGCAGGTGCTGGCAAAGCTCACACCGGAGTTCTCCGACCTTTCCCCCTCCAAGCTTCGTTTCCTCGAGGACCGAGAGCTGCTCTCACCCGGTCGCACGCCGGCGGGATACCGCACCTACGCCCCGGCAGATGTTGAGCGCCTGCGTTTTGTCTTGACTGTCCAACGCGACCACTACCTTCCGCTGCGCGTGATCAAGCAGTATCTCGATGAGTTGGATGAGGGCAAGAGCCCCGTGTTGCCCAACGCCGGTCCGGTCACGGGAAGCATTCCCACGGTGGATGCGAAGCGCCTGACGAAGCAGGAACTCTTGGAATCGACCGGAGCGATGGCCAGCGTTCTCGACGGAGCGATCAGCGCCGGGCTCCTGGAGGCCAAGCGGGTGTACTCCGAGCACGACGCCGTCGTTCTGGAATCCATTGTGGGCGCATCCAAGTTTGGTTTGGAGCCTCGTCACCTCCGTGGCATGCGCCTCGCCGTGGACCGCGAGGTCGGCCTCATCTCCCAGGCCGTGAGCGCTTCTGGCGCTTCAGCTCAGAAGGTGTCCAAGGATGAGTTCCGCGACCGTGGTCGTGAGCTCTCGGACATCCTGACGACTTTGCGCCAGGTTCTCACCCGAGACGCCATCAACAAGCTAGAGTCATAGAACCCTCTCGGGCGACACGCCAGAGAGGAATAGCGGCTTCTTAGCCGAGACTTTTTCTCGTTACGGGTATCGTGAACGGGCACCATAAGGCTCAAGTTGAAGATTAAGGTTAGGTGAGTGATGGCTTCGTCAGACAACACCACTGAGCAGTACGCAAAAGATTTGCTGTTCACTGACGGTTTGCCGATCATCGAAGAAGAGCAGGGCTACCGAGGTCAGATTGCCGCCAGCGCTGCAGGAATTACGTACCGTCAGCTGGATTATTGGGCCCGTACCTCACTGGTGGAGCCGACCGTCCAGAGCGCCCAGGGTTCTGGATCGCAGCGGCTCTATGGATTTCGCGACATCCTCGTTCTGAAGTTGGTCAAGCGTCTTCTCGACACCGGAATTTCCCTGCAGCAGATTCGTGTTGCGGTGGAGCAATTGCGCAAGGCCGGAATTACCGGGCTAGCCGAGACCACGCTGATGTCGGATGGGGCCAGTGTGTACCTGTGCACCTCGAATGACGAAGTCATTGACCTCGTAAGTCGCGGTCAGGGTGTGTTTGGTATCGCCGTGGGCAAAGTATTGCGCGAAGTCGAGTCGTCTCTGGTCTCTGTTGAGGCCACCAACGCGGGAATTGATCCCCGTGACGAGCTCGCTGCACGGCGCAATCAGCGCGCGAGCTAGGGACTTTCCGCGCCAGCTAACTGCACTGACCGGATGACACGGTCCAGAATCAGGTCAAAGTTGAGCGCCATTTCCTCGGCGCTCTCGCCCGGCCAGACGTGCAGTGGGCGCGCTGCACCTTGAGCTTGTTGTAGCGCGGCGCGCTCGGGTAATTCAGGTTGCAAGACAAGAGCACCAAACATCTGCTTGAGCTCGTCAATCCGGTATTGGTGCTCGATGGATTGTGGGCGAACTCGGTTGATGATGACTCCCAGCGGCTGGAGTCGAGGGGACACCCCGCGGCGAAGCTCATCGACGGCTCGAAACGCCCGCTGCGTTGCAGCAACCGAGAACAGTCCCGGCTCTGTCACAACGGCGACACGGTCACTTGCTGTCCACGCCATTCGGGTCAGGCCGTTGAGTGATGGCGGGCAGTCAATCAACACGACGTCGTAGTCATCCTCCGCGTTCGCGAGGATTTCTTCGAGACGCCAGATCTCTCGCCTGGTCAACGATGGGGCATCAAACGCCATGGCAGAGGGCGAGCCCAACAACACATCCACGGTGCCGTTGTGGCTTCTGGTCCACCCACTAGGAGCTATGGCGTTGCGAAAGTGTGACGACCGCGGCGAGGCCAGCAAGTCAGCAATATTCAGGTGACGACCGACAACGACGTCCAGGCCCGTCGACGCGTCGGACTGCGGGTCCATGTCGACAACCAAGGTACGAAGCCCTCGGGCAAATGCCGCCGAGGCAAGCCCGAGCGTGACCGTGGTCTTTCCCACGCCACCTTTGAGAGAGCTCACACTGATTACGCGCATTGTGACTAGCTTAGCCTTGGCTAGGCTTAGACCTCAGGACCTGGTTTGTGGAAGTGTCGGGCGCGTGAGGAGATAAGTGCAGTGGTGAGCAAGATTCTGGTGGCCAATCGTGGCGAGATTGCCATTCGCGCCTTTCGCGCTGCCGTGGAGTTGGGACTCAAGACCGTTGCCGTGTACCCCGTCGAGGACCGCTTCTCACTGCACCGCATGAAGGCAGACGAGGCTTACCAGATTGGTGAACCCGGCCATCCCCTGCGGGCCTACCTCACTATTGACGAAATCATGCGGGTGGCACAGCTCTCGGGTGCGGATGCAATTTATCCAGGCTACGGATTTCTCAGTGAGAACCCGGACCTCGCACGCGCGTGCGAAGAGGCTGGAATCGTCTTTGTGGGCCCGCCCGCCTCGGTACTGGAAATGGCCGGAAACAAGGTCACGGCCAAGGAATACGCCATCAAGGCCGGCGTGCCGGTTCTTGCCTCCAGCACTGCCACAACCGATATTGATGCTTTGATTGCTGCCGCTGCGGATATCGGGTTCCCCGTCTTCGCCAAGGCCGTCGCCGGTGGTGGCGGGCGGGGCATGCGCCGGGTGGATAAGCCCGATGAGCTCCGCGGAGCCTTAGAAGCCGCAATGCGAGAAGCGGAAACGGCATTTGGTGATGGGCGGATGTTCATCGAGCAAGCGGTCGTTCGTCCTCGCCATATTGAGGTGCAAATCATGGCGGACGCGCACGGCACCACCTTGCACCTGTATGAACGTGACTGCTCGGTGCAGCGTCGACACCAGAAGGTCATCGAAATTGCTCCCGCACCGAACTTGGATGACTCACTGCGGCAGGCCATTCTGCGTGATGCCGTCGCGTTTGCGACGTCCATCGGGTACCAAAACGCAGGCACCGTGGAGTTCTTGGTCGACACAGCTGGTGATCGTGCCGGCCAACACGTGTTCATCGAGATGAATCCGCGGATTCAAGTCGAGCACACGGTGACCGAAGAAATTACAGATGTTGACCTGGTGCGCACCCAAATGTTGGTCGCCTCTGGTGAGTCTCTGGAGTCGATGGGGCTGACTCAAGACGCCATTGTCCCTCGCGGGTTCGCCATGCAGTGTCGCATCACCACTGAGGATCCCGCAGCTGACTTCCGACCCGACACTGGCAAGATCACGACATATCGCTCACCCGGTGGAGCAGGGATTCGCCTCGACGGTGGAACGGTGAACCAGGGGGCGCAGATTTCGCCCTACTTTGACTCGATGCTTGCCAAAATGACTACCCGCGGTCGCACCTTCGATATCGCGGTGTCTCGAGCCAGGCGAGGGCTGGCGGAGTTCCGCATTCGGGGAGTTTCGACCAATATTCCGTTCTTGCAAGCTGTTGTCGATGACCAAGCATTCCTTGCCGGAGACGTGTCTACTTCCTTTATTGACGAGCGCCCACACTTGGTGCGCTCGCGCTCAAGTAAAGACCGAGGAACCAAGCTGTTGACGTGGATCGCCGATGTCACGGTCAATAAACCCCACGGTGCTGCCCCCGCAGTGGTGGAACCTCGCTCCAAGCTTCCCGTTGTCCCCGAGGGTGCCGTTCCTGATGGTTCCAAGCAGCGGTTGATGGCGCTGGGCCCGCAAGGGTTCGCTCAAAATTTGCGCGATGCTCGGGCGCTCGCCGTGACGGACACAACGTTCCGGGATGCCCACCAGTCCCTACTGGCCACTCGCGTTCGCACCAAGGACCTTGTCGAGGTGCTGCCCGCGCTCGCGCAGACAACCCCGCAGCTGCTCTCCATTGAGGCGTGGGGAGGGGCGACCTATGACGTTGCCCTGCGGTTCCTTGGGGAAGACCCGTGGGAGCGCCTTCACGCATTGCGAGAAGGCCTGCCCAATGTCTGTATTCAGATGCTCCTTCGCGGGCGCAACACCGTGGGATACACCCCCTATCCCACCCGAGTGACCGATGCATTCGTGGAGGAAGCCACCGCTGGTGGTGTCGATATTTTCCGCGTCTTTGATGCGCTCAATGACGTCACGAACATGCGCCCGGCAATTGACGCAGTAGTGCAAACCCAGAGCGCCGTTGCCGAAGTGGGCCTGTGTTATTCGGGAAACCTTCTCGACCCCGCAGAAGACCTCTACACCCTGGATTACTACCTCCGCCTGGCCGACGAGATTGTGAATGCTGGTGCCCACATTCTGGCGATTAAAGACATGGCGGGTCTTCTGCGAGCCGAAGCCGCTTCACGGTTGGTGACAGCTTTGCGGGAACGATTCGATGTCCCCGTCCACCTCCACACTCACGACACCGCGGGTGGCCAACTCGCTACCTTGCTTGCAGCCAGCGCCGCAGGTGTCGACGCCGTGGATGCGGCAAATGCGGCCATGGCGGGCACAACCAGCCAGCCTTCGCTCTCTGCCCTGGTGGCAGCGCTGGAGAACACTGAACGTGACACCGGTCTTGACCTCACTGCGGTTGCGGCCATGGAGCCCTACTGGGAGGCCGTTCGCAAGACATACGCTCCGTTTGAGTCGGGTCTGCCCGGTCCCACGGGGCGGGTCTACCATCACGAGATTCCCGGGGGCCAGCTGTCGAATCTTCGTCAGCAAGCCATCGCGCTGGGACTCGCGGACCGTTTCGAAGACATTGAGGACTGGTATGCCGAGGCCAATCGCATGCTGGGTCGGCCCACAAAAGTCACGCCCTCGAGCAAAGTAGTGGGTGACTTGGCTTTGCATCTCGTAGCCATGGACGTCGATCCCGCTGACTTTGAGGCTAACCCTGGAGCGTATGACATTCCAGATTCCGTCGTGGGGTTCATGGCAGGGGAACTGGGAGATTTGCCCGGGGGATGGCCGGAGCCGTTTCGCTCCAAAATCCTCAAGGGAAAAACTCGAAAGCCTCCCATGACGGATCTCACCGAAGAGCAGGATGCGGCACTGTCTCAACCCGGTCACGAGCGCCGGGATATGCTCAACACCCTCCTTTTCCCCGGACCGACAGCGGATTTTCTCGACATACGCGAGAACTTCGGTGACGTCTCCGTGATTAAGACCCGGGACTACCTCTTCGGTCTGGAATTGGGCGAAGAGTCGGTGGTCGAGGTGTCGCCAGGAGTGAGCTTGTTTGTCTCCCTGGAGTCAATTTCTGAACCCGACGACAGAGGAATTCGCACCGTGATGGCCTCTCTCAACGGACAAACGCGCCCCATCGGAATCCGCGATAGGTCCATCGACGTGCAGGTGAGCCACGCGGAAAAAGCAGACCCCGCAAATCCCAGACATGTCGCCGCGCCATTCTCGGGCGTGGTCACTATCGCCGCAGACCAGGGGTCAGCAGTCACCGAGGGCCAGATTGTGGCAACAATCGAGGCCATGAAAATGGAGGCCGGAATCAGCGCCACAGCGGGCGGAACGGTTCTGCGGTGGGCGATACCCAAGACTCAACAGGTGGAGGCGGGCGACCTCATTCTCGAGATTGCCCCGGCTGAGAGTTCCTGATCTTAAGCACTTTTTGTTCCCACCAGCCACCCGCTAGAATCGTCACCTGGCGCGAGTTGCCCTAACCCACGAAGGACTCCGATGGCACGCAAGAAAAATGTGACCCCTCAGCACGCTGAGGCGTCGGAGATACCCGAGGAGGCTGACGTATTTATGGACCACGAGACCGTAGACCCAGCTGCTGCTGTGACCTCGGGCGATGAGACCGTCACCCTGACGGTGAAATCCTCCGGCGACGAACTCTACCGCCGCCGTGTCGAAGACCGTGGCGATGCTCCAGAGCCAGCGGCGATGCTTACTGATGACCGCCTTATCGAGACGGCTGGTCGCTATCGTGAGGTCCCGGAGGGATTCTGGCAACGTTTTGTCTATGAGATTTCTTTTCACCTGATCAACCTCGGAGATTCGCGGGCTGTTCGCGAGCGCAAAGAGATGGACCGGAAAATCTCCTTCCCGTTTGAGCAGGGCACCAAGTTTGTCCCGGTTCTCACCCGCAAGGGAGGGGTGGGCAAGACTACTGTCACCACTTTGCTGGGAATGGCGCTCGCCGAAGTTCGCGATGATCGTGTTCTGGGAATCGATGCAAACCCCGACCGCGGAACACTGGCTGAGCGGGTTGCCCGGTCCACCGGTGCCACGGTGCGCGATGTCGTGAATCTCGCGTCGGGCATCGAATCCTTCACGGATTTTGCCGAGCTTGTCTCCAAAGACAAGACGCGTTTTCACGTTCTTGCCTCCGACACTGACCCACTGATGTCTGAAGCATTCGACGAAGACGATTACAACGTGGTTGCCGACCAGGCTGCCCGCTTCTATTCCATTGTCCTCACAGACTGTGGAACGGGCGTGGTGCACTCGGTCATGCGCCCCACTCTTGATCGGGCTGATGGCCTGGTCATCGTCTCTGGAGGCAGCGTTGATGAGGCGCGGTTGGCCTCGGAGACCCTCACATGGCTCGAAGCCAATGGCCGCGGAGAGCTTGTCAAGAACGCGATTGTGGCGCTCAACACCGCCACCCAGGGAACGAGTGTTGTCAAGCTCGATGAAATCGAATCCCACTTCCTCTCCCGCGTGCGGGATGTTGTGCGCATTCCCTATGACCCTTTCCTCGCTGCGGGATCCGTCGTGGACTGGGCTCGCCTGAGCCCCTACACGCGTGAGGCGGCGCGTGAAATTGCCGCTCTGGTCGTGGAAGGCATGGCTGAGGGCTCCGGCGCGCAGTAATGGCAGAGCGGCCTATCCGGCTCTTTGGCGACCCGATTCTGACCAGTCCCACCGATGCGGTGGATGTTTCCTCCCCTCGTATTCGGGAGCTCGTCACAGATCTCCTGGACACCGTCAAGCTGCCCGGTCGCGCGGGAGTGGCCGCAAATCAGATTGGGGTGGGCCTTCGGGCTTTCAGCTACAACATCGATGGCGCCACGGGATATCTGCTCAATCCGCGCCTGGTGAGAGTGTGGGGTGACCCCGAGGAGATGTCGGAGGGCTGTTTGTCCGTTCCCGGCCTCACCTACCCGCGGCTGCGCTATCCCCACGCGCTCGCGGAAGGCTATTCCCTAGACGGTGAGCTCGTCGAAGTTGAAGGTTCCGGATTGATGGCGCAAGCCATCCAGCATGAACTCGACCACCTCGAGGGCGTTCTCTATTTTCAAGGACTTGAACCCGAGCACAAGAGAAGTGCTCTGCGAGCAATTCGAGAATCAGACTGGTTCGCGTCCTAGATATCCCCGCTGGGGAGGTCGTCTCGTGATGAACAATCTAGACTTGACGGTTGTGGATGCCCTTGGACTCGATATCGGTGGAACCAAAATTGCAGGAGCGCGAGTAGCGCCCTCTGGTGAGGTGGTCGCCTCGACGTCGCGGCCAACCACGGCCGATAATCCCAAGGGAATTCTGGATGCTCTCGCGGATATTGCCGCAGAGCTCGGTGGCTCAGACATCGCTCCTGTTGCGGGGCTTGCGGTGGCAGCGTTCCTCAATCGCGAACGCGACTCGATTTTCTTTTCCCCCAATATTGCCTGGAGCAACTTTCCCCTGAAAGCCGCCGCTGAAGAGCGCATGGGAATGTCTGTCGTGCTCGAGAACGACGCCAATGCTGCAGGCTGGGGTGAGTTTCGCTTCGGTGCCGCTCAGGATGTGTCCTCCATGGTCATGCTCACCGTGGGGACCGGAGTTGGTGGCGCTCTCGTCGATGACGGTCGCCTGATTGTGGGCGGCTTTGGCATGGCAGCTGAACTGGGACACATCATTATCGAGCCAGGCGGCCGAGTGTGTGGGTGTGGAAACTATGGGTGCCTCGAGCAATACGCGTCGGGGACTGCGCTCATGCGAGACGCTCGAGAGCGCCTCGGCCAGGACTCCCTCACGCAAGCTGAACTCACGGATTTGATTCAGCAGGGTAATCCCGACGCTCTGGACTCTGTGGAGAGCATCGCTCACGCATTAGGGCGTGGGATTGCCTCTCTCGTGGCGGTGACTGATCCAGAGCTGATCGTGATCGGCGGGGGAGTAGCCAGCGCAGGAGATCTTCTTCTGCGCCCCATTCGTGAGAGTTTTCATTCCACTTACGGGGCTGCAACCAAGAGGCCCGTTGCGGAGATTGTTGTCGCAACGATGGGTAATACCGCAGGGGTTGTCGGGGCTGCAGAATTAGCCCGTGCACATGCTCGTGCGGGGGCCTAGTCTGGAAGACCATACTCGGAGGCGCACGTGTTCTATTGGCTAATGAAGCATTGGGTGATTGGGCCCATCCTGACGACCGTGTTTCGCCCGTGGGTGAAGGGACTGGAGAACGTGCCCAGGACCGGTCCGGTAATTGTGGTCTGTAATCACCTGTCGTTTGTTGACTCGGTGTTCTTGCCGCTCATGATTGATCGGCAAATGGCCTTTCTTGCCAAGAGTGATTACTTCACCGGCAAGGGGATCAAGGGTTGGTTTGTCAGATTTTTTATGACATCCGCCGGGCAGCTCCCCATCGATCGCTCAGGAGGCAAGGCCTCCGAAGCATCACTGAACGCTGGCCTTCAGGTACTGGCTGAGGGAAAAGTTTTAGCCATCTACCCTGAGGGGACCAGGAGCCCCGATGGTCGGATGTATCGAGGACGCACCGGGGTTGCGCGGATGATCCTGGAAGCCCATGTCCCGGTTATTCCCGCTGCCGTCATCGGCACAGAGAAAATTATGCCTCTGGGGTCCACCCTGCCGAAGGTTCATCCAGTCGGCGTGGTCATCGGGGAGCCTCTGGATTTCACGCGTTTTGAGGGTATGGAGTCTGATCGGTTCGTCCTGCGCTCGATTACGGACGAAATCATCTATGAGATGAACAGACTCAGTGAGCAAGAATACGTGGATGTGTACGCTTCCACGCTTCGCAACCAGTCGGCCTAACCCGCGATAGGGCTGACCGGCTCCAGTAGGCTGAGGGTCGGTCGTCAACCCTGAAAGAATCGGACACTGTGGAATCTAGCGAGCACGTCGTCGTTCCAGACCCTGAGGTAGTTAAGGGCCTGGATCACTGGCGATCCCTGCCGATTAAGCAGCAACCGGCCTGGCCTGATGCCCAGGCCGCACAGAAGGTTGCAGCAGAGCTTGGGTCTGTTCCGCCGTTGGTGTTTGCGGGTGAGGTTGACATGCTCCGCGAGCGTTTGGCTCGGGTTGCCCGGGGAGAGGCGTTTCTCCTGCAAGGCGGTGACTGCGCGGAAACCTTCGCCGGTGCGACAGCCGATCAGATTCGCAATCGGGTCAAGACCATACTTCAGATGGCGGTGGTGCTGACCTATGGGGCATCGATGCCAATCATCAAAATGGGGCGTATGGCGGGGCAGTTTGCCAAACCGCGCTCGAACGATGATGAAACCCGCGACGGCATCACCCTTCCGGCCTATCGCGGCGACATCGTCAACGGCTACGACTTCACCGAAGAATCTCGGACCCCCAACCCTGAGCGGATGTTGCAGGGTTACCACACGGCCGCCTCGACGCTGAATCTCATTCGCGCTTTCACGCAAGGTGGATTTGCTGATCTCCGGATGGTCCACAGTTGGAACCGCGGTTTTGCCGAGAATCCAGCCAATTCCCGGTATGAGGGACTCGCCCGGGAGATTGACCGTGCGGTCAAGTTCATGGAAGCAGCTGGCGCCGATTTTGACGAGCTCAAGCGCGTTGAATTTTACGCAAGTCACGAGGGCCTCCTCATGGACTACGAGCGTGCCTTGACTCGCATTGATTCCCGGACAGGCTTGCCCTACGTGACCTCGGGGCACTTCCTCTGGATAGGTGAGCGAACCCGTGAGCTTGACGGTGCTCATGTCGACTTCTTCTCCCGCGTGCGCAATCCGATTGGGGTGAAGCTTGGACCCTCGAGCACTCCGGAAACGCTGAAGCAACTCTCCGACGTGCTCGACCCCGAGAGAGAGCCCGGTCGCCTGACGTTCATCACCCGAATGGGTGCTGGGGAGATCCGTGAGAAGCTTCCGCCGTTGCTCACGGCGTCTCAGGAGCTCGGCATTACGCCGTTGTGGGTGTCTGACCCCATGCACGGCAACGGAATCACCACTCAGACGGGATACAAAACCAGACGGTTTGACGACGTTGTCGACGAGGTGAAGGGGTTCTTCGAGTCACACCGTGCCGTGGGGACCCATCCGGGAGGAATCCACGTCGAGCTCACGGGTGACGATGTCACAGAGTGTTTGGGTGGATCCCAAAACATCGACGAATTGGGCCTTGAAACTCGCTACGAATCGCTCTGCGACCCGCGCCTCAACCACCAGCAGTCGCTGGAGTTGGCTTTCCTCGTGGCCGAGGAACTCAGCCGCTCCTAAACGAAGCTTCGGATGATGACCAGGGTGCCTTTAGCCACTTCCTGACCAGCGCTTGGGCTCAGGCTCGTCACACGGGCAAACGGGCGCCCCCAGTCCGATTCCGGGAATTCTGAGCGAACTTCGACCTCAAAGCCAAGGCCCTCGAGAATATCTTTGGCGTCTTCAATGGTCTCGCCCACCAGGTCAGGGATCATCACAAGCTCTGGGCCGCGGGAGACGATGAGTGTGACCGTGTCACCGGGGCGGGGGGTTGCGCTCCGTGAGGGGAGCACTTCGACGACGAAACCTTCCGGCACTGTGTCAGAGAAAGCGCCATCTCCTCCCACCACTCCGGTGATTCCGACGCCTTGCAAAATTTCTCGAGCTTCGTCCACGGCCAACCCCGCAACGTCAGGGAGCGCTCCCGCGGACACAACAGCGTTGAGGGTTGCTCCTGCCAAGACTTGGCTTCCTGCCGCGAGTGCTTGGTCGTTCTCATCGAGCAGTCGCAGGACAGAACCCTTGTCCACAAAATCATTGAATTCTTCAAAGGTGGTGCCGAGAATGAGGTTGACGGCCTCGAGCTCCGTCCTCACCTGGTCCAGGGTTTGCCCCGAGATGGAGGGCACCGCAACCGGATTGGGACCCAGCGAAACGATGAGGCGCACCTCGCTGCTGCGTTCGACTTGCGACCCAGCCGGGGGAGTAGTGCCCTTCACTGTTCCCTCGGGCAGGACCAGATCGAACTCTTCCAAGACCGATTCAGATACAACAAATTCCGCCTCGACCAGCGCTGCCGTTGCCTCGAGCACCGTGGACCCGGCGACATCGGGGACAGCGACCAGCGCTCCGGGCCCATTTGCCCACCACCACGCAGCGCCACCTCCCGCTGAGAGGAGTGCGACGAGCACGAGGGTTCCCCAGAGAGCGAGTCCACGCCCTCGCGGCGCGCGTCGCTTTCGAACCGGCTCATAAACCTCGGGGGGTTCCTCCAGCGCGATTGCCTGCGTTGGGGCAGGCTCGAGACCATCAAATACGGCCGACTTGGGGTCCAGGACTTCCGTGTCCTGAGCGTCGAGGGGGGAAATCCGCTGGGTCATGGCAACGGTGTGGTTGAGGGCCTGGGTTGCGGTGGCGAGGGATTCCGGGCCAAAGAGGCGCTCGAGTTCGACCAGGTGCTCGAGGAGTGCTCGGGCATGAGGGGGGCGTTCGTCAGGCGAGCGCCTCGTGCACCAGTCGACAAGCTCGTCGAACTGCGCGGGGATAGCGGAGTTCTTAGAGCTGGGGGCAGGCACGATGTCATTGGCGTGCTGATAGGCAATCGTCACAGCCTGGTCGCCCTGATAGGGCTGCTGCCCAGTCAGCATCTCGTACATCATGATTCCCAGTGCGTAAATGTCACTGCGCAGGTCTGCTTCACCTCGGCTGATCAGCTCGGGGGAGAGGTAGGCGATTGTTCCCAGCAGCGCCTGCGAGGTCGCGGTGTTGTGCGTGGAGGCCCGGGCTAAACCAAAGTCAGCAATCTTGATTCGACCGTCGTCGGCCAGCAAGACATTCTCGGGCTTGAGGTCGCGGTGAACGATGCCCGCCGAGTGCGCGGCATCGAGACCGAGGAGGACTGCCTTGACAATGTCAACGGTCTGGGCGGAAGTGAGTGCCCCGAAATCGTTGAGGAGCTCGCGCAGCGTAATGCCCGGCAAATACTCCATCACAATGAATGTGATCGCCCCATCTTGGCCTTGGTCAAACACGTTCACGATATTGGGGTGAGCAAGTCGGGCCGCTTGCCGCGCTTCCTGGATGAAGCGCTTCGTGAAGTCGCCATCTTCGGCGAGATGCGGGTGCATGATTTTGATAGCGACGGGGCGCTCAAGCCTTTGGTCCATCGCTTGGTAGACCGTTGCCATGCCACCGCGGGCTACCTTGTGCTCAATCAGGTAGCGCTTATCCACCAGCCTGCCAAGGAGCGGATCAGCGGTGGGAGTGTCCATTCTTTGGATTGTACGCAGGGCGAGGTCAACCCCGGTGTTGCCACTCCACTATGTCAGTTCATAGAGCCAGGCCCAGGCGCTTGGCTCCCACTTTGCATACGCATCAGGGTACGCAGAAATCTGAACCCGCTGAGCGGCGACGGTCAGCGCCATGGACTGCCATCCCGAGATGTCAAGTAGACCTCGAGTTCTCCCTGCGTTCGGGTTGCTGGGCCCGCCGTAAAAGAGCCTGCTGGCGTAGGCCGGGTCCATAATCTGCTCTGCCGTTCCCCAACCAGACGAGGGACGCTGTTGGAAGAGTCCCACGGAGTCCCGATCTCCCCAGTTAATGTTGCGCAGAGATGACTCCTGCATTGCCGTCGCCAGAGCAATCACGATTCCGTAGTCAGACACACCGAGTTCCCTGCCCACGTTAATGATGACCTGGGCGCTCGCTCGGCGCTCGTCATTGAGTGGCGTGATGCTGCCCGACACAGGTTGGCCCACTCCCGACGCCGGCTCTGCCTCATCGGGCTCCGATTCGGCGGGGCTGACAGGAGCGGGGGCGGCAGCTTTGGGGGCGGGCGTCGCTGCCTTGGGTGCTGGTGTTGCAGGCTTTGCCACCACGGGGGCAGCCGGGGATGCGACTTTGACAGTAACCAGCGCAGGCTTTTCCGCTAGTTCGATATCTGCCGCGTCGAACACTGCTGGCTCCGCGGGTTCCTCGACTCCAGCGCCTTGGTCGCTTTCGGTCACGACCTGGTCGTTCCCAGTGGCAGAGGCGGGGATGATTCTGGGCGCATTCGCCAACGCTGGCATGACAGAGTCGGCATCGCGTTGCACCACAGGAGCGGTGGATCCGGGAATGCGGATGCTTTGGCCGGCATAGATTGTCGCGCTCGACTCGAATGCGTTCTCAGCCGTGAGAGCTGAGGTCGAAATACCGAGTCTTTCGGCAATGGTGCTCAAGGTCTCGCCCTGTTGAACTATGTAGGTGTTTCCTGCGACCCGAGCCGGTGACGCTGCAGCCTTTTTGGTGGGTTCTGCACTGAGTTTGAGCACTTGCCCTTCGTGCAGGAGAGCGTTCCAGCTCAGACCATTCAACGTCAAAATCGCGGGGGTAGGAATTCCGAAGCTGTCGGCGATAGCCGAGATGGAATCTCCTGGCTGTACGACGTAGGTGGCGGGCAAGTCTGGTCGAACGGTGGAGAGGACCGCGTGGGCGGCGGGCAACATGGCACCGGCAAGGCGGTCTGCGAACCCGGGCCGAGCGTCCCGTGCTTCCTCTCCCGAAGCGTCATTTTCCGCGGGGACAGCAGAGTGTTGAACGAGACCGGGAGTGGCGATAGCGCTGGTCGCTAGCGCTCCGGACATCACAAATGGCAACGCCCCCATAACTCCGCGGCTCAGCGCTCCGGGGCTTGTCTCGCACGCCTCGAATTTCTCTACACGGGGAGACAAGCCACGAAACACGGAATGCTCGAGAGACTCACTGGTCTCTTCCATACCGAAGGTGCTGTCATCCTGGGCGTTCATGTCTTCCATCGTTTCGTGGTGCGAGCGCAGAGGCTGTAGCGACGCTCCGTCTTTCCACGGTGACACAGGATGTCACCGGAGTCAATCACTGTGGCTTATGTTACGGGAGTTTACCTGTTCGTAACATAAGGAGCCTGTGAATAGTGAGCACGTCGTCTGGCGCTTTCGACGTATTTCGTGGGACGCTTGGGGCGTGAGTTCAGAAGTTGACACCGTGTGGCTGAGTGTTCCTGATGTGTGTGAGCGACTGTCGCTCACGCCGGGAAAAGTGCATCGGTTGGTTGAGGACCGGGCGCTACTGGGGAAAAAAATTGATGGAGTTTTTCACATCCCCGAAGTTTTCCTCGAGGGAGCGGCTCCTCTGCCCGACCTGAAAGGAACGGCTGTCGTGCTCCTCGATGGTGGCTTTTCCCATGACGCGGCACTCGAGTGGTTGCTGTCCTATCAGGACGTTCTGAGTGCGCGACCTATCGATGCAATTCGTCAGGGTCGCAAGACTGAGGTTCGACGGTTCGCTCTAACTCTCGCTCTTTAGGAAGAGCGCTGGGTGACGGCGTCGGCAAGTCTCTGTAACTCTGCTCTGGCGCCCTCCGTGATGCGTGCGCCGCGCAGCGCATCCATCGCCTGCTCCGCGTAGTCGCGGATCATCTGCTCCACCTCATCGAGAGCTCCCGTGTCCCGAAGGGTGGATTGCATCACCTCAATTTGCTCTCCACTGAGAGTTCGGTCCCCGAGAAGTTCGTTGAACACCCTCTTGGGGCTCTCGGGCATTGTGGCTTCAGCCCGAGCAATCAACACGGTTCTCTTTCCCTCGCGGAGGTCGTCGCCGGAGGGTTTGCCGGTTACTTCGGAATCTCCAAAAACTCCGAGCACGTCATCGCGCAGCTGGAACGCTATTCCCAGCGGCAAACCAAACGCCGAGAGGTCCTCGAGTTGGTCGGTGTGGGCACCAGCGAGAGAGGCCCCGATCAGGAGGGGAGCTTCCATGCTGTATTTCGCGGACTTATAGGTCACCACACGCAGGGCTCGCTCGAGGCGTTCGTTTTCGGCCGCACGCAACCAGGCGGCTTCCTCGTGGATATCGAGATACTGACCCAGGGTGACTTCCTGGCGCATCCGGGAGAACTGCGCCCGTGTGGAGCGCTGAATTTCTGGCGAGAGCTCGCCCAGGGCCAGTGTCAGCAGGTCGTCGCTCCACGCCAGCAAGAGATCGCCAAGGAGGAGCGACGTGGATTCGCCAAAGTGCTCGGGGTCTCCGGCGTAGGCCCGGTCTCGGTGGATTCTCTCAAACGCCCTGTGCGCCGCGGGGAGACCCCGGCGGGTATCTGAGTTATCCATGATGTCGTCATGCACGAGCGCGGCCGCATGGAACACCTCCAGCGATGTGGCGAGTGCGATTACGGGTGAAGCATCTTCCAGTGTTTCGACCCCGCCTAAGGGGTCGGCATCGGAGCTCTGAGCGATCGATCGCCAGCCCCAGTAACAAAACCGGGCACGAAAACGCTTGCCGCTGCGAAGCATGCTGTTGGCGTAAGCGAGGATGTGCTCAAGGTCGGGAGAGATGATATCCATCTCCTCGGAGCGAGCCTCGAGAAACGAATGGATGCGAGCATCGACTACATCGACAAGTTTGATCTGCGCTGACACGCACCTAGCCTATCCTCAGGAAATCTGCGTAGACTCTGCACCACAGCGACCACACCCGTGGGGAGGACACCATGCCACTTTCTGAGCACGAGCAGCGACTGCTCGACGAGATGGAGCGCAACCTCTACAAGAACGAAGCCGATGTGATGAGCACGGCCAATTTCCGCAGGGCTCCGAATTACACCGCCGTTGTGGTGGGTGTGCTGATGGGTCTGGGTGGGATTGTCACCATGGTCGTGGGGGTATCGATGGACATCACCCTTGTCGGAATTCTCGGATTCGGGCTCCTCTTCGCAGGCGTGATGGTGGCCGTCGCCATCCCTGGAGCGCCCGCAGACAAGGCGCCACAGTCAGTGGGGCAGCCTCGGGCAACAAGCCCTGCTGGATCAGCGTCCCTCATGGATCGACTCAATGAGCGCTGGGAGCGCAGAGAGCGCGGCGATGGCTCCTAACATCGCAGTGGAGCGCTAGCCCACTTTTTCGTCCTTACTCAAACCGGCCCCTCGGGGCCGGTTTTTTGTTGTCGATGCCTGGTATTGCAGGGATCGAGCCCGGGGAGGGGCGGCTCAACATTCGTGGAAGAAAATTGCTCAATGTGGTTGTAATTGGAGCAAAGTGGAGTAAAGTGGTGAATACCTTCTGATGGCCGGATACGAAAGGGGGGTGCATCATGTTCTTGGGTACGCACGCCCCCAAGCTCGACGACAAGGGTCGCGTCATCCTTCCGGCCCGGTTTCGCGACGAACTGGCTAACGGACTCGTTCTCACCCGCGGACAAGAACGATGCATCTACGTCTTTACGTCGAAGGACTTCGACGCTCACGTCGAGCGCCTTCGCGAAGCTCCACTGACCTCCAAAGCGAGCCGCGACTTTCTTCGCCTTTTTCTCTCCGGCGCATCGTCAGAAATACCGGACAAGCAAAACCGCGTCACCATCCCACCGGCTCTGCGCGACTATGCGGGACTCGAGCGCGAGCTCACGGTGATTGGCGCGGGAAACCGGGCAGAGATTTGGTCCACCACTGCGTGGGATCAGTATTACCAAGACCGCGAACAAGCCTTCTCTGAGACCGAGGAGGAGGTGATTCCTGGGCTGCTGTAGCCCCTGACGTCAGACTCCCGTCCGTGAGCCCTGGGGCACCTTCCCCGGTTCCAGGTCCACACACGGAGGGGAATCTGACATCAGGGACACCGGGACAACCATGATCGCCACCTACTCACACATTCCCGTTCTGGCAGAACGAGCATTGGAATTGCTCTCACCGGCACTCGAGGGCGATTCTCCACTCCTCGTGGATGCAACATTGGGACTGGGAGGGCACACCGAAGCGTTTCTCGCCTCCATCCCTGCGCTTCGGGTCTTGGGAATTGACCGGGATCCTGAAGCCCTGGCTCAAGCCGCAGAGCGTCTCGCTCCTTTTGGTGATCGGGCACTCTTTGCGCAGTGCCGTTACGACGAGCTCGGCGAAGCGCTGGATGCTCACGTGGCAGGAGTTTCACCCGACGCGATTCTTTTCGACTTGGGAGTGTCCTCTCTCCACCTGGATAAGCCAGAGCGTGGTTTCTCCTACACCCACGATGCTCCACTCGATATGCGCATGAACCCTCAGGACGACGTGAGCGCCGCGGACATCCTGCAGTCCTTTACGGAAGCTGATCTGGCGGATCTCTTTTTCCGTCTGGGCGACGAAAAGCTGGCGAAGCGCTACGCCAGGGCGATTGTCGAACGTCGCCTCCAGGCGCCCATCGTTCGTACCGGTGACTTGGTTGAGGTTCTGCAGGACGCCACACCCTACGCACTCAAAGACAAAGGGCACCCGGCGAAGCGCGTCTTTCAAGCGCTCCGGATGGCCGTTAACCAGGAGCTTGACTCGCTGGCTCGGGCTCTGCCGGTGGCTTTTGACCGCGTCGCCATTGGCGGTCGGGTCGCGATCATGTCCTATCACTCGGGGGAGGACCGGCTGGTGAAGCGCGAATTGCGCAAGCTCTCCGTATCGACTGCCCCCGTGGGCCTGCCCACAGAGCTACCTCAGCACCGTCCGAGCTTCCGCGAAATCACGCGGGGAGCAGAGATGGCCAGCGCAGAAGAGATTTCCGAGAACCCCAGAAGTGCATCGGTCCGCTTGCGAGCGGGAGAAAAAGTGAAAGAGGTACGCTCATGACCGCTCTTGCCTATTCGACGGGCAGGCCCGTTGCAGCATCGAGGCCCCGAGCGACCAGCTCGACACGCCAGAAGACCCGCGCCGATGCGGTTCCGAAGCTTCGCTATATCGTGGTGCTGCTGGCCGGTATTTTCGCGATTCTAGGTGGACAACTCTTGCTCTCAATTGCCGTATCGGGTGGCGCGTATGAGATTGCCTCTCTGAAATCGGATGTCCGCGGCAGTGAGCAGCAGTTGCAGATCGTGGGAGAAGAAATCAGCGCTCTTGTCGCCCCGGACACCCTGGCAACGCTTGCGGGTTCCATGGGAATGGTTCCCGATAACAACCCCGCCTACCTCCGCGTCTCTGACGGCGCGGTCGTGGGAGAGGCAATCCCCGCAGATGGCATGTCGGGCACTCACGTCTATGCCGTCACGGCAGGCACGGAGACCATTGTGTCTCCGGCAATCGTTGAGGACGTTTTTCTCACAATCGCCCAGTCCCAAGCGTTGGAGGCTGACGCAGCGGATGTCCTTGCAGCCCCCCAAGAGGAGGCAGCGTTCGCCACAGAGGCCACCCCGGTGATGACCACCGTGGCCACGACCGAAGCTCCCGCACCCCGATTTGGTGGGTCCATTCCCTCACCGGTAACCCGCTAGGCGAGACTCGATGACTCACCAGCGCTTATCTGGTCGCCGTGTCGGCGTTGCGTTGGTAGTCGTCTTCCTGATGGCTGGGCTCCTGGTGTCCCGGTTGGTCGATGTGCAGGTGGTTCGAGCGGCTGAGCTCAAAGAGCAATCCGCCGATATCCGCACCACCAGCGAGATCATATGGGCCAACCGAGGCTCGATTGTCGATAGCTTCGGCAATGATTTGGCCACCGACGTCGACCGTTACGACGTGAGCGCCGACCCGCGAAAAGTTGGCGACTTTCGCCGTGACGGCGCCGTCATTACGGAGAGCGCTGCGATGGCAGAAATCGCGCTGATCACCGAATCGAATCCCGATGAGCTGCTGTATGCGGTGAGTAAGGACCGAGAGGCTCACTTTACCTACTTGGTAAAGGGCGTCAGCCCGGAGCAACGACTAGCGCTTCGGGAATTGCGTAACCCGTGGTTGCAGATGGATTTGGTGCGAGAGCGGACCTATCCCTTTGGC
>ENA-OUOG01001789-OUOG01001789.1-marine-metagenome-genome-assembly--contig:-NODE-1789-length-23826-cov-5.086909_pt1 | contig 23826 bp, 13 predicted proteins | sample MGYA00248635_ERZ508505 | MGnify/ENA primary metagenome ERZ508505 (study PRJEB26176, sample SAMN06267871) | marine metagenome | isolation source: Saanich Inlet, British Columbia, Canada | place: Pacific...
CGCCGCGACGCGCGCTTCCAGCGCGCGCAGCGACTCGGCGAGCCCTGGGGGCACCTCAGACGCGACCGCCGCGGCCACCTTCGCGTCGAGGCCCTCGATGACGTCCGCGGTCACCCGCGCGTTCCGCGGAGCGTCCGACGGCGCCGCCGGGGAGCTTTTGACCGTCGCGTCGTTCGCCAGACGCATCGCCTCCTCGAACGTCTCGAGCTCGCTTCGATTGTCGGCGCGGTCGCGACCGTTGGTGGGTCCCATCCCATCCCCATCCTCCGTCGTTTGTCTCCGCACTTCCCGCCGCACCAGCTCGTCGACGCCGTCCAAAATCTGCGCGCTCGCGACATCCTGCAGCGTCGCGAGAGCCTCCGTGAGTTTTTGTTCGAGTCGCGCGTCGAAGTCGTCTACCCGTCGCCGCGTCTCGTCCAGCTCCGAGCGCATGGTGGTGACGATCAGCTCGACGTCGACGTTCGCCGGTGGTGCGTTCCGGGGAGAACGCGCCACCTGCGCGACCGGCGGGACGCCGCCGCCGTCGGGTCGACTGGAAGTCGTCCAGCCTCGCGCCCCGTTCGCGTCGGATCTCGCGCCGTTCGAAGAAGAGGCGCCTCGAGATCCGTTCACCTGCCGCTCAGCCTCGCGCCGCGCTCGGTCGCGGATCTCATCGTCCGCCTTCTGGATCCCGTCCGCCACGCTTTTCTTGATGCGGTTGAGCGCCTCCATCCCGCGCCCCGCGCAGCAGGTGCGCGCCGCGCTCTTTGAGGGCGCGGGCGAGAAAGCGCGCGAGATTCGCGCGCGACATCGGTGACGCGACGATTTTTTCCGGTGTGTGTGTTGTACGAGAAGGAAACCGCTGCCGTGCGCGCTCGGCGCGACCCGAACCTCCGCGCGCGCGACGGAAACCTCACGCGTGAACGAATGCATTACACGCACGAAGAGAGCTATAACACGCGCTTTTTGTTCAAAGCGCGTTCATGGTCGCGACCACCCCCGCGATGGTGACCCCCCCCAGGACGACGGGAACCAGGTAGTTCGCGAGCGGGGTGGGCTCGTCTTTATCACCGACGAACCCCTCGTTGTCGATGGCTTTCAGCGCGAGCGGGTTGCCGTCCGCGTCCTCGAACTGATTCGCCTCCAGCTCCATCACCACCGTGCGCGTGGGGTCGTCCAGGTTGATTTCCGTGATGTCCCCCGAGATCGTGCCGAGGCCCATGCTGATGAGCTGCTTCAGGCCGGTGAAGTCGATGCCATCCTCCTCGACGGGATCGCCGTTCTCGTCAACCTTCGGCGCCTTCGGCTCCGGCTTGGCCTTCTTCCACGAACCGAACGCGCGCGCCTTGACGGAGGCGCCGCGGCGCGCGGACGCGCGGAGACCCGCGCGGGGCGCGCCGAGGGTGGCGGGGACGCGCGCCGAGCTGGCGACGGAGAACATGGTCTTCTCGCGTGCGACACCGAGAGTGATGCGAGACGCCACGCCACGCTGGAACGCGGTCACATGTTGTCGGCCTCACGATGGAAATTTCTGAACTGGTGACCGCGGGGAAGACATGATTGGACGTGTTGAAAGGCGTTTTCGTCACATCACTCGAAGCGCAAAAAAGACGAAAAAAAGCTCAGCTCTCAGTTTCATCACGACTACTACGTTTGCGTCATCACGCCGCCGCCGTCTTGGGCCACTTGTCGTTGACCCACCTCTTGAACGTGGCGCAGGCGCCGAGGTACCCGTTCGCCTCCGAAGCGGAGTCCGCGATGGTGTCGTCGCCGTGCACGAACAGCGCACGCATGCCGAGGTCCACCGACGAATCATTCGCCGTCGCCGAACCGGCGGCGACGGCTTTGTCGTACTCCGCCTTCTCCTCGGCGATCAGATCGGAGACGGTCTTACCGAGGGAATCGACCCACGCGTCGTGCGATAACGGCGCGCCGGTGAGGTTTTCCACCATCGCCAGGAAACCGGGGTCCCCTGAACCCAATCGCCAGTAGTTCTGCTCCAGTTCAGGGCCGATCGCGGGGTTGTCCACGATGCCGCCTTGGTCTTTAAACTTGTTCAGGAAAAACGCGCGCGTCTGATGCACCGCCATCTCGGCAAAGACGTACCCGTGGTAGTAACACGAGCTCTCGTCGGAGGTGATGTGCGGCACCGACAGGAGAGGGCGTGTGGCTAAGCCACCCTGGATCTTGAGCTCGATCTCGTCCGCCACCTTCGAGATGTTCTCCGCGGTCAACTCGCTCTCGTCCATCTCATAAAGCGCCTTCTCGAAGTACGGCACCGCGATCATGCCGCGAAGCTGGAACACTGAATACGGGTGCTTCTCTTCGATCGATCGTCGTAACAGCGACCACGGCACGGGCGCGCCTTTCCGGTCGCGCGCGTACCGACCGAGCCACGCGGCGTCCCCGCAGAGCGAATCCAGGAACATGCTCTGCGTCTCCGCCAGGGAAACCGAGAACGGCGCGCGCTCCTGCGAGAAAAGAGGCGAACCTTGCGTGATGTTCGCGAAATGCGCCGCGTGGCCTCCCTCGTGCATCAACGTCGTGAGCGCGGTGTTCCCGCTCCCGACTTCGTCCGGCGTGGCGAGCGACGTGAAGTTGGCGCGGCTCGGGTTCCACTTGCCGTCCTGGCCGACGTGCGGCGCGACGGGCCAGTGGCAGAACCCGTTGGGGTACTTCCCGACGCGGTCGCACAAATCGAGGCGCATCACGGTGTCGCGGTACTTGATGCCCATCGCCGCGAACGACCGCCCCCAAACTTCGGGCGCGTTTTCAAAGGGGAAGTACGGGTCTAACTCGCGCGTGAGTTCGCCGGAGAGCGCGTACGCGAGGTTCCACGGTTTTAAAGCGTCTTTCCCTTTTTCAGACTCCAGCTTCGTAAGCGCCTTCTCCAAAATCGGCCGTGTCGCTAACTCCAGCCCGTCGAGCATCTCGAAGCACGTCTTCTTATCGAACCCCTCCGCTTGCGTCACCTTCATGTCGTAAAAGTCGACGTACCCGAGCGTGCGCGCGAACCGGTTTCGCTCGCGAATGATCTCGGGGAAGCCGTTCGCGAGCAGGAAAGGCCCGACCGTTCGCGTGGCGTTCCAGCACGATTCACGCACGGACTCAGCTTTAGCCGAACGGATCTTCGTTCTCAAAACCGTGGGCGTGGCGTCGGTGGTGGTTCCGTCCTCCTCGACGTACTGCAACCGCAATTTGTTCCTCGCCGAGTTCATCGCGTTTTCCTTACCCACCGCGTTTTCGCGCACCACACGAGCCTCCGCGCTCTCGACGATGTAGCACAGCAACGTCTTCTCGATCTGTTTTAAGATGACTGACTGCTCATCCGTGATCGATTTGGTGTCGCTCAGGAACGCACGAACCGTCTCCAGCGAACCCTGATCGCCCAAAAACGCCTCGAGTTCGTTGAACGACTTCGTGAGCGCGTCCGTGGAGTTGCCCTCGAGGTTCATCTTGGTCTCCCAGAAGTTGTTCTCGTACGCTTCGTGGATGCGCGCGTAGTCGGCGTTGAACGAGGAGATGAACGCCGCGGCGTCCGCGCTCGGCGGCGCGGTGGCCATGTCGGCGGCGGCGCGGAGCGCGACGGAGGGCGCGCGGGCGGGCGCGGCGTTCGCGCCGAACGGAGGAGACGCGCGTCCGCGGGGGCGGATCTCGGCGCGGCGAAGCGACGCGGCGAAGGCGGGTCGGGCGGCGGAGCGGAGGCCGGCGCGCGGGACGGCGGTGAGCGACGAGGCGGAGAAGGCGCGGAGCGCGTTCATCAATCGGAGCGAGCCGCGGCGTGCGCGACGTCGGAGTGGTCCAGCGCGGCCAATCGATGATGAAACGACGGACTGACGTGGCCGATCGCGTCTCGGAGGGGCCGACAGCGCATCCGTCGCCTGGAGCAGTGAGCAAACAGTCTGCTCGACTTTTCTGAGTTGATGTCAAAAATCGCAGCTGTCGCTTCTCGTCGCTTCTCGGCACACTCTCTTTTCGACTCGCAGAGTCCCGCGTGGCCACACCGGCATGTCACCGAAGCCGTCGCCCCCCTCCGCGGGCAAGCCCTCGAAGCGGCGCGCGTCCGACGCGAGCGGGCTGCAGCAGAGCGACCTTCGAGATGCGTTCGGGGCGTCCCCGAAACACGCGCGCAGGGGCTCGCTCGCCTCGGAGGATCCGCTGGAGGTGCAGGTCACGCCCAGGCAGTACGACGCGTTCACGGTGAAGTTCCTGGAGACCGAGGGCACCGCGCGCGGGTTCAGCGCGGCGGACAGGGAGGAGGACTCCAGGCGATCGGGTGAGGCTCGAGATCGACGTTCGCGAAGCGACGAGCGACCGAGCCGAGCCCCGGCTCTCGGTCGGCGCGACGGGCGCGCCATTTTTCAAATCGCGCGTTTCGTCTCCGAAGAAGGATCTCGTTTCGGCTCGTCAGCCGACGAGCCAAAACGACCCGACTGACCTCGTCCACTCCGCCTCTCTCGCCTCCCCCCGTGAAAACAAAAAACAGAGACGGAGTTCGTCGCCGCGTTCGACGTGCTGCTGCGTAACCACCGCGAGTTCGTCCCCCCGCAGCACTTCCTGGAACGCCTGACGCACATCCTGCTCCGCCGCCGCGAGCGCGTGGCGCGGTCGGTGTTCCAGCGCGACGACGACGACGACGACGACGAGGAGCTTTCCCGGAAGCGCGAAAAGACAGAGACGAACGCGAGTTCATTAGCGGCGCGGGAGGATGACCGGCTTCTGCGCGCGACCGCGGAGATTTTCCGCCGCGTCAACGCGGCGCACCCCGTCGCCGTCGCCGCCAGGTTCGACTCCGGTTCGGGTTCCTCTACAAAACGCGGCGCGGCGCACGTGCGCGTGGGCGCGCGCACGTGGACGCCTTTAGATTCCGACAGAAGAGCGGGCTCGTTGCGCGAGCGCGCGTTTGTTGACGACGTCGACGGTCGGGGTCAAACGCGAAACGCGCGAGACGTCGCCTCGAACGGCGCGTTCGCGCGCGGCGCGCGCGCCGACTGGAACAGGTTCGTCGCGCTGTTGAGCGCGGCGCGCGGCGACTCCGAGCCCCTGGACGCGCTCTTCTCTCCCTTCCTTTCTTCGGTTCGAAAGCCGGCGGAGACGGCGCGCGAGGCAGAGAACGGCGCCTCCAGCAGACGCGCGCGCGCGAACCGGCGGAACGCGTACGCGGACGCCGACTTCGCGCTGGACGCGAAGACGAAGAGACGAAAGACGAAGACGCGTGAAAGGCGCGAGGACGGCGAGGAGGCGAGCGACGACGCCGACGAGAACTCCGCCGACTCCGAAACCGACTCCGACTCCGACGACGATATGGCCTATGCGCCTCTCGGCGTGGCTCTCTTGTTCACGCACGCGGTGGACGTCCTCGTGCAGGACGCGAACGCGCGCGTGGAGGTTTTCGAGTCGCGCGTCTTTCAGCGCGCCGCCGAGCGCGAGCGAATCGCCGCGGAGACGGCGGCGGCGACGACGACGCCGACATCCGGCGCTCAGAACTCGAGCGCCGGCGCGGACGAGTCCCCCGTCCCCGACTCCCAGCCCACACCTGACGCTCGCGACGCGCGCGACCCGTCGTGTATGGACACGGCCCTGCCTTCGGGCGCGTGGGCGGGCGACCTGCTGCGCGACGCGCTCGTGTACCGCCTGGTCGGCAACCACGCGCCAAGCGACGCCGAGCGCACGCGTTTGTTTTTCGATCTGCTCGAGCTCATAGGGCGCGCGTCGCGGCGCGGCGCGAGCGACGCCGTCGAAGACGACGTCAAGAAACCCTCGGATCGATCTTCCAAGAACGAAAAAAACCAAAACCACACGACGCATTTAACGACGCGATCGGCGGCGGCGGCGACGACGCACTCGGGTCGCGAAGACGCGTCTTGCGAGTCTCTGGGCTTCGCGGCGGCTTCTTTGTTGAGCGCGTTTGACGACGTGTTATCGGCGTTACAGTCGTACGGCGCGACGCGCGGCGACCGCGCCGCGGAGAAGCTGCGCACGCAGCTGGACGAGGCGCGCGTGCGGTACTTCCGCACCGACCGAAGGCATCTGCGGACGCCTTTTGCGAAGAAGCGGTTCCTGGAACTCGTAAACGTCGCGGGGGGGCAGGAGGAGACGAGAGCGCTGCGCGTGGTGCGCGGAGCGCTGCGCGAGAAGGTGACGGCGCGACGCGCGCCTGGGTTGATGCGGCCCGGCCTGGGCGTGACGCGGGGCGCTGGCGGGTCGTTGGACGTGTTCCGCTACGTCTCGGACGACGTCAAGGACGCCATCAAGTGCGTGGAGTCGGAAGACGCTTCCACGAAACGCGCCGAGGCGTGCGACGCGGTGGCGCACTTCGCGGCGGCGGCGGCCAAGGCGGCGGCGCGCGTGGTCGGCCGCGAGGATCGCGACTCCAGGGCGTCGTCTCTGGGGACGTGCGCGGAGGCGTTCAGACTGACGTTCGAGCGGTTCGCGGAGGAGGCAAACGCGGGCGACGCGCTCACGAAGGAGGCTGCCGCAGCCGTGGACGCCGCGGCGGGGACGCTGAGGTGCTACGAGACGTGATGAAACGTTTTCGTATTATGTCCTTCAAAAAGTGGATTCGTTCATCTCGTCACATCTCGGCGCCGCGAGATGTGTCTCTCCGGCGTCGTCTCTCTCGGGAGCGCCTCTTTTTTTTCGTCGCGCTCTTCCTCGAACGCGCTCGACCGTCGCCGCGTCGCGTCCGCGTCTCGGTACCGATCGCGTCACTTCATCTTCGCCTTCCTCGCCTTGGCGCCGGCGATGTGCTTCTGCCAGTAGAAGTGCCCGAAGAGCCCGAGGAGCGAGATCATGTACACAAAGAGGATGTGGCTGATGAACTTGGGGTAGGGGCTGTACATGCTCGTGTACACGCTCTGGCACAGGTTGAGCGCGAACTGCGCCATCTGCATCTGCGTCAGGTACCGGCCCCACCACAGGTACCGCTTGCGCTTCTTCTCGTCCTTGCCGATGAGCACCGCCATGAGGTAGTAGGTGTACATGCACACGTGCACCCACGAGTTGAGCGCCGCGGAGAAGTACGCGTCGCCGCCCGGCGCTCTGTGCGCGATCATCCACCACATGAACGAGATGGTGGCGTGGTGGTACACGTGCAGGAACGACACTTGTTTTAAGTTGTTCTTCAACAGCATGATGAACGTATCGAGGAACTCGTAGATCTTGCTCACGTAAAACACCCAGATGTAATGCGCCATCGCGGTCTCCTTAGCGTCGTACGCGTTCCCCCAGACGGAGTAGCCGTTCCTGTACGCCTCCAACAGGCATCCGCCGCACATGTACAGCGACAACACGACGAGGAACACGTTGTGGAAGATCACCAGGCTCCGGATCCACAGCGGGTCCTTCTTCGTGGGGTCCTTGGGGACGTTTTTCAAGATCGCGAAGCCCGAGAAGACGATGGCTAAGTACGCCATCAGCGACGTGAGCAGCAGGGTGGGGGACGCCACCGCGATCCAGTCCTTCGTCACGGGGCTGATCGGGTGGACCTCCCAGTCGATGGCCTGAGCGAGTCGGTCGAGTCGGGGCGGCGCGGGGGTCAGCGAAGGACGGGGTCGCGATCGAGGGGGACAAGAGGACGTCCAGACGCGACGCGCGACGCTCGCCGTCGGTCGAATCATCGCGCACCGGCCGAGAACGCCGCGAATGGGATTTCGGATAGGCCGGCGCGGGGTCTCGCGGCGGCGCGCGTACCTTGAGCACCGAGAAGGTGGCGGTGGACACCGCATTATCCCACGTGTTCCACGCCTGAGCGAGGGCTTCCATGGTGGTTGCGATCGCGTGAGGTGAACGCGCGCGACGTGCAATGCGGACGCGGCGCGCGACGCAGTCGTCACCCCGTTTTCGACGGCGCTAACCGTCGAGCGGCGAGGGCTGTCGGCCACCCGTTCACGCGACGACTTTTTGAACGAAGATCCAGTCGTGAAAAACGTGCAAATACCTCACCACGGTACTTCAGGAACGGCGACGGTTTCGGCGCGCGCCAAAAACAGCGTGTCGAACGCGTGAAAAAACGAAATTCCGCGGGGACCACGTCGTGTTCTTCGCGTTTCGTGAATAGACGCTACTGCTCCCTCTCGAGCGCCCTGAGGTCCCGGCGGCACTCCTCCGCGCGCCGCGCGTCCCCCAGCTCGTCGTAGACGCCCGCGAGCTCCTCCAGCAGCTCCGGCACCAGGAACGGCACGCCAACCGCGCCGCCGCCGCCCTCGCCCTCGTCGTCGTCGTCGTCGCCGCCGCGTCCATCTCTCCGCGCCGTCCTCTCTACGGACCCCTCGTCCGCGGCGAGCGCGAGCGCGTACTTGAGCTCCGCGGCTGCGCCTTCCGCGTCGCCGCGCTCGCGCGACGCGCGCGCGAGGCACAGCCTCGTCTCGACGCCCGCGCCGTGCTTGACGGCGCGTCGCGCCGCCGCCTCGGCGTGTTTCCAGCCGCCGACGCGTAGAAACAACGCCGCGACGCGCGCGAGCGCGTCGGGGTCATCCGCGCCCCGCTTGAACGCCGCGCCGATGGCTCTTTCGGCTTCGTCCTCCCTCGTTGGTTCGGCGAGAAGGCTCAGGATGGCGAGCTGCGTCCATGCGTCGGGGTTGGAGGCATCCAACACGTTCGCCTCCGCCAGAGCCGCCTCCGCGCCCTCGAGGTCGCCCTCGCCGATCATCGCCTTCCCTAATCCGATCCACGTCGACGCGCACGGGCGCATCTCGCACGCCGCCGCGAACGCGCCGCGCGCGTCGGCGGTTTTGCCGTTTCTTAACAAAACGTCGCCGAGGTTCAGAAACAGCTTCAACGACGCGGGGGGCTTACCGCGTTGTCCGGAACACGCCATGGCGTGCGTGTACGCCTCCTCCGCCTCGGCGTAACGAGCGTTAAGTTTGTGGACGTCCCCTAACAGCTCAAACGGCTTCGGGTCCGTCGCGTCGATGGAAAGCGCGTCCATGAGAACGCCGAACGCGACGGAGGAAGACGACGACGCTGCTCCTCGCGCTTCGTCTGTCTCCGACGGCGTAAATTCATTCGCCACAAACGCACCCGAACCGCCCGTAAACTCGTCGTCGTCTGTCTCCGTCGCGAAAGAAGAAGAAGCGCCTTTGTGTTTAGTCTCTTTTTCTCGCAAATCCCGCGCCTCCAAAAACGCCGCGCGCGCCAAACACAGCTTATACACCAACTTTTCGTCGTCCCGCAGACCGGCGTTTACGTCGTCGGGGTCGAACACACCGAGGTCCAGCGCGTTGCGCGCCACGGAGGGTAAATGCATGTCCAGGCACAACAGCGCGGTCTTGACGTGCGCGGCGGGCCCGACCAGCTCCTCGATCTCTTTCGCGTTCGAAAAATCGTCATCGGAGGTTGAAAAGTCTTTTACCCGAGACGGCGACGCGCCCATCAGGTTCGTCATCGCCGTCGCCGTTAAACGCCGCGCCTCGAACGCGCAGTTGTCCTTGTCCGTCTCGCGCTCCAGTTTCGCGTACGCCAGCGCGAGTAAAGTCCACGCCACAGCGTCTCCCGGCGCTTTTTCACACACGATGGCTTGTCCGAAAACCTCCGCGCGGTGGTACTCTTCGTCGCGCAGCATCAAGCAACACAACGCGCGCAACGCGTCGGTGGACGATTCGTCGTGAACGAGCGCCTCCTTGAACGCCTCCTCGGCGGCGCCGTGACGTCCGCGGCGCGCGAGAAAGAAACCGTACGCGCACCACACGGACGCGTCTTTTTTTTCGCAAAGCAAAACGCGTTCCTGGTGCCACTTCTCAGCGTCGCGAAACGCGTCGTTGATTTCGTACTCGTCCGCCAGGTTCTTCATTCGCGCCGACGACGCGCGTCGCACAGCCTCCGCCGCCGCTTCGCTCTCCCTTTGCCGCTTAGACGTCTCCTCGGGCGTGCTCCCCAAATCCGCCAGCGCCGCGTGCATCTCCTCGACTAAATGCACGTACAGCTCGTCGTACTTGGCGTCGAGTTCCTCGCGGTCGTCCGGTCGCACGGTGGATTTTTTGAAAAAACGGGACTTGACGATTTTGCTCGCGGCGTCCTTCAGACGCTCCTTCATGTCGTGGTACTTCCCGGAGCGGTTCAGCTCGAACACCAAACGCTTGCGCCGCCGCGCCGCGCCGTCCGGTTCCGCGTCGCTCTCCGCCGGGGCGCCCGTGAACATCGCCGCGTACTCCTCCGCCAGCGACATGGACGCGCGCGTGACCTCCTCCCGGAACTCGCGCGCCGCGGCGGCCTCGGCGGATTCGTCCTCGACGACGACGTCGGCGCGAGCGGGCAAGAGCTCGTCGACGGTCGTCTCCGCCGGCGCCGGCGGGCGGAAGGGCGGGAGCAACGGTCTGGTCGTCGTGACTGTGAACGCGACGCGCGACGGCGAAGCACTCGCCGCCCAAGCTACCGCGCCGGGAGGCACGGCGGGCTCGTCGCCGTACGAAGCTGTACCCTCGGGAACCGCCGCGGGAGATGGCAAACAGCTTTTCGCGCCGTACTCCGGTGCTTTGAGGAACGCGCGTTTGGGCGCGCACGCAGTGGCGCCGGGGTCGAGAAGTTGCTCGAGCGGCGTTTCCGCGACGGCGTGGTAGTTACCGTACACCGGGTCTGGTGTTGTTTCCGGTTCATCCACAGGGTACCGCGCCACCTCGAAACGCAACGTCTTGCCTCGGCCCTTGATGCTCTCGCGGAACGCGTCCACGCTCGAAGCGGGGAGCCAAAACTTTCTCGCAGAGTCGTCCGACCAAGACACGTACGTCTCCGTTGTTGGCGTTTCTGTTTCGGGGTCGTCGCCCTCGGGCACCTCCGCGTCCCCCCCCTGCGGGTCTTGCGAACCTCCGTTCGGAGCCTTGTCCTTTTCTTTGGCGCGACGCTTAAGCCTCCCGCCCGTCACCACCGCGGGCGGCACGCCGGGCAGAGAAACGCCGAACGCGAAGACGAAGGGGTACGACTCTACGTCTTCGTACGCGCTCAGCGACGGCGGCGTGTGTTTAATCTCGTTCGGCGCGAGGGTGAGGATCAGTCCGCGCTCGGCGTCTTCGGGCTCGACGAACGGCTTCGACGCCGTCACCGAGAACGCCACGGCGGCGGTGGGAAGCAAAGGGTTGGACGGGAGGGGCGAGGAGGGCGCCTCGCCGCCCTCCTCGGTCGGCTCCGCGACTGGAAACGGGATTGGCTCCAGCGGTAGGAACGAAGACGCGTCTCCTCTCGCGTCGGGAGCGTCGGCGGATCGATCGTTTTCGTCGCCGTTCACTCCGTCGTCCGTCGCCTCGGCGTTTTCGGCGTCCGCCTCGTCACGCGCCTTTTTGTCGCCGCCGTGACCGACGCGCAGCGCGCCGGTGGTAAACGGCGCGAGATCCAACACGCACCGCGCGAGTTCGGTCTCGCCGACGACGACGACGACAACCGCGGGCGTATTAACGAGCGCGTCCATGAGCGCCGCGCCGGGCACGCGCTCGAACGACCGTTCAAAGTCGAACGTGTACGACCCGTCCTCGTTCGCCTCCGTCGGTTCCTCGCTCACGATGTAGTCCGGTTCACCGGGAAACGTGACCCGCACGACCGCGGGCTCGAGCGGCGCCGGCGGCGCCGGTTCTTCCGCGCCGTCGTCAGCCGAAGAGGGAGCCGGGAGTGGCGCGGGGACCAGGGGCGTGGACGCCTGCGGTGGTCGGCGCCGCGCGGGGACGCGGTGTGGAGGTTAGGTGGGACGAAACGGTCAGCGTCGGCGCGTCGTCCGTCGGGCGGCGGCGGTCTCTCGCGAGCGTCGCTCGCGGACGCGGGCGCCTCCGCGGCGAGGACCGCGAAGACGATCCGGAGGGAGCTGGAAGGTGCCAAAAAGGGAGTCGGCGAACGGAAAGATGCGCCGGTTCGCGGCGGCACGACGCGCGGTCGCCGCGGAGCGCCCGCGACGTACCTTGACCGAGACCGTCAGCGTGAACGGGGGCTCGGGCTCGGGCTCGGGCTCGCCATCCTCGGGCGCCTCGCCCTCGGCGGGGGGGGGCGCCTCGTCGCTCATCGCGCGATGCGCAGTGGCGCCTCGGCCGGTCCGAGGCGCGCGGGTCAACGGCAGATGCAACAAAAACAAAAAAATCGAAAACCCACGCGCGCCGCGCGCCGATCGCGTTCGCTTCGAGCATGAAAATCTCACCGGCCAATCAGAGACCGGCGTGGGCTTCGTCTCAAGCGAATCGAAAAGCGGAGCCGGTAAAGGGCGACCCGCGCGCGACATCGCCGGTATTCAAGCACCCAACCACCGCCCGTCGCACGCCCCACCGTCGACAAAATGGCCGCTGTCATCAACGCCTCCATCGCCGCGCGCGTCGCCGCCCCCAAGGTGCGTCTCGATTCGGCGTGGACCGATCGCGCGAGCGTCGCGCGCGCGTTTCCGGGGAGGACCACGCGAACATCGCATCCCGCTCGAGCCTGCCAACATCCAAACCGCGCGAGCGCAGAACGTATCTGACCCCGTCCTCCGCGCCTCTCCTCCATCCACAGCGCGTCGCCGCCCGCCGCACCTTCTTCGGCAAGGGCGTCGCCGGCATCGCCCCCGTGCGGTACGTCTAACCCCCGATCGATCGCGCGCGCGCGGCCCGTTTCCGGCGACCGTTCGCGATGTCATCTGTTGCGGGTCGCGTTCGGTAGAGCGGGGCGCGCTCGGGGGTCCCAACGCGCGTCCTCGCGAGGGACGCCCGTCCGGAGCTCCCGTCCGGTCCGCTCCGTGCGGTCGCGTGGCGCCTCGCCCGCGCCACGCGCGCGGGGATGGAACCTCTGATGCGCGCGCCCCGCTTCCGCGACGCTCGACCCCGCGCGGTCCCTCGATCGCCCCTCGACGCGGATCCAACGTCGCGACGGTGAAGCACGCGTCGCGGATGATCGCCGCGTCGCATGACGCGACCGCGTACGTTCCGAACGATCACTCACCCACGTACACGATACCCATCCCCTTTCTCTCTCAACCCAACAGCGCGACCCAGAAGGCGTCTTTCGCCGTGCGCGCGGCTTCGGATGAGCAGGCGCAGGTGATCAAGCCCATCAACGGCGACCCCTTCATCGGCATGCTCGAGACCCCCGTGACTTCCGCGCCCATCGTCGCGAACTTCCTGTCCAACCTCCCGGCGTACCGCACGGGCGTGTCCCCCCTGACGCGCGGCGTCGAGGTGGGCCTGGCGCACGGCTTCTTCCTGACCGGCCCCTTCATCAAGCTCGGCCCGCTGCGCGCGACCGAGTCCGCCGAGATCGCGGGGTGCCTCTCCGGCGCGGGCCTCGTTCTGATCCTCACCGCGTGCCTCTCCATCTACGGCGCCACGGCGTTTCAGACCGAGGAGGTTATCGGCGTGAAGACCCTCTCCGGCCGCGACGTGAACCGCGATCCCGTGCAGTCCTCCGACGGGTGGGCCAAGTTCACCTCCGGCTGGCTCGTCGGTGGCCTCTCCGGCGTGGCTTGGTCGTACTTCCTCACCCAGGTGCTCCCCTACTACTCTTAAGCGCGGAGCGCTTAGAGTTCGCGGAGCTGAAGAGTTTTGGGATGAAGTACGCTTTCTGTCTCGAAGAAGGACGCGACGAGCGGGACGGACAGCCGGAAAGCGACGGAAGCGCGCGAATAGAGAGAGAGAGCACACACGTCGAGAGGCGATGCCGGAGCCGCGACGAAGAGTTTGTACGCGCTAGGTTTGTGATGGCGCATACCGGAATGTAGATGCAGCGCGGGTTTTCTTCTCACGCCTCGACTGTTCGGGAGTCTCGAAACTTCCGAAGAGTGCTTCGTCGCGAAAAGTGCACGATGCTCGTCCAAGTCACGCCTCCTCTCCGTCTCTCCGTCAGTGCGTCTCGCGCCCGGATGGCGCCCCGCGGCGGGGCGGGCGACGAGCGCGAGCCGGATGCCGCTCCCGACGCCGACGCCGGTCCCCCCTTCGAGAGGGAATACGTCCTCGTGAACGGCCTGCGGCACGTCGCGCCTTACGTGCACGATTTCCACATCCGCGTCGGCGCGTCCCGCGAGGGCGGGTCGTTACTCGAGGCGCTGGACGCGCACGTCAAGTTCCAGGGATGCAAGGACGCGTCCGGGCGTCAATTCTGGCAATCCGAGCTCGCAGACGGCCGCGTGCGAACCTGCGCGGACGTCCTAAGACGTCTGCCGACCGGCGGGCCCATCCCGGAGCGTTGGTGGCGCACACCGCAGTCGCTGGACGAGCTCATACAAAAAGACACCAGGCTGTTAATCACTCGGCACGTCCACGAACCCCCCGTGCGTTCCACGATTCCGTGTGTGCTGTTCGAAAACGAAACGCTCGTCGCCGTGGACAAGCCCGCGGGCGTTCCCACGTTAGCGGGCATAGGCCCTGGTTTATCCGGGGAGAACTGCTGCGTGGCGATCCTGAACCGCGCGCGAGAGGAACCCGAGCCGCTCTTCGCGGTGAACCGCGTGGACCAGCCCGTGAGCGGCGTGTGGCTCTTGGCGAAGGGGAGCAAAGCGAGCGCCAAAGCTAGAGCCGCGCTCGTCCGACCCGGCGCGGAGAAACGCAAAACGTACCTCGCGCTTCTGCGCGGGCGCGTGCGCGACGAAGGGTTCGTCGTGAACCGACCTTTGAGGGTGGGCGAAGACGGCCGCGCCGAGGTTGAGGTTTCGACTGAAAAGTCGTGCAGTGGACACGAGCCGAGCCGAGCTTTGGTCGACGACGAAGACGGAACAACGAAGACGGAGGATTGTGGTTTCAAGCCCGCGGAGACGCGCGTGGTGCCCGTGGCGTACGTCCCGAGGCGGGAAGAAGCGCGAGCGTCTTTTAACGGCTTGGAAAAAAAAAAATCGGAGTCGACGGAGGACGTCGACACGCTCGCCGTCGCGTCGCTGACGCTCGCCGGTCGGTTCCACCAGATTCGCGCGCACTGCGCGTTCGCGGGGCACCCCGTGGCTGGGGACGCCGCGTACGACGACACGGTCCCGGGTTCGATGCCGCGCTGGGGCGGCGTGGACCCGCGCGTGGACGACGAAGAGGGGACGCTGGAAAACATGCGCCTCGCGAGACGCGTCGCGTGGTGCGCCGAGTGTCGAAGACCGTTCCGAAAACCAAGGCTTGACGGTTCGCGAGACGAGACCGACGAAACCGACGACGGATCCTATGAGCAATTAGTCTACAAGAAAAGACTACCAGAAAAAGTCGCCGGGGCGTACATATGCCTTCACGCGCTCGAGTACGCGTTCGAGCACAAGTCAAACGCGTACGCCGTGTCCACGCACGATCTGCCTCCCTTCGCGGACGAAGCGCTCCGCGACGCGGGTTGGCCGAAGGAGAAGAGAACACCCGAGGCGGTGCTACACGCGTTTCGCGAAAAAAAAGAGAGCGAAGGTTTTCATCGGAGGCGCGACGACGCGTAGGTAGACGTTTTATCGAAACGCGCCTTCGCGAGACGAGTATAGTCACACTACGGTCGTCTACTCACGCGTCCGGGTCCCTCCCTAAAAACACCGTCACTCGTCATTCATACGCGCTGTGGTTAAGGTTCGTCAAAAAGACGGTTTTCGTGTCAACTCTTCGCCTCGTGCCTGAACACGGTGAGGTTCTGCGTGAACCTGTCCCGGTTCCTCGACGCCAGACTGCGCGTCACCTCGTGCATCAGCTTCTCGAAGCACGCGTCCATGCCGTGCCGCTTCGCGGGGGGCACGGCGGCGGTGATCTGCGCCTTGAGCGTGTTGTACACCGCCTCGTTCACCAGAATCAAACTCAGCATCGGACGCGAAAGGCTCCACTGGTTGGCGCAATCCTCGAAAAGAACGATGTCGAACAAAGTGCGCAACACGTCGGGGAACAAACCCGGGTGCGCGGCGACGCGCGCCGCGAGCGCCTCCGCGCCCGGAGGGGGATTGAGCCCCCCGCTCCCACTTCCGCTCCCGATCGGAGACTCGGGGTTCCGCGCCTTGAACGTGTTCGCCGCGAGCACGTCGATCGCCGCCGCGCACTGGCTGCTGATGGAGACGTCCAGCGACCTCAAGCCAGCCTCCAGCGAGCGCACGACGTGCGCGAACGTCGCGTCGTCGGCGGCGGCTACCACGGGAAGGTGGTTGTGACACAGCGTTTCTAAGAACGCGAAGTAGGCTTTCGATACTTTGCGGTAGGTGAGGATCTCATCTAACGGAATCGTCAGATTTAAGCGTATCGCGACGTTCAGCGCGTCTTTCAAAGCCGCGTCGCCGTAGAGCTCGAAAACGCCGAAATTGACGTAGTTGCCGCTCAGCGCTCTGGTCAACGCGCACGTCGCCAGCCAAATCCCCTTGTACCTCTCGGCGTACTTTCGGCTTCCGTGATTAGCGTCCGCGCCGCCGCTGCTCGTCGCCGCCGTCGGGTCGTTCAGCGCGCGACTCCCGTACGCCACCACCAGCTTGCTCACCTCCCGGAACAACAAAATGCCGTTCACGCTGCTCGGCTCGAACGTCAGCCTCTGCGTTTTATTCAACGCGAACTCGGCGACGAATTTTAAAAGCGGCGTCGTCACGGACGGGTCGTCGGCGAACGCCTCCATCGTCTTTTGAAGCAACGGCGCGCGACGCGGGTAGAACCAGTCAAACACTAAACCGTACGTTCGGCGGGAGTTAGCCGCGGACGTTAACCCGCGCAAATCCCGAAACAGACCGATCAGCGCGTGTTTACACGCGTCGCTCTTAAAACTTAAAACGTTCACGTCGTTCGCCGTCGCCTCCAGTTGATCGCACAGCGTTCCGAGCGGAGCCATAAAGTTTCGAAACTTTTCGGCGTCGTCGTCCATGAAGAGCAGACGGCCGAGCGTCGCGTAAAAGATCGTGCGGTTCCGCGTGTTGGAGGGCTGGTTCAGGAACGGGAAGTGGTCCGCGGTGTGGCACGCTAACGTCTGGTTCACCGCGTCTAAACGCAGTAACAGTTTGCCGGACATGAAACCCACCGCCAAATCCTGCAGCAGAGTCAGACTGGCCTCGACGACTTTGTGGCACTGCGCGAAGGATTTTAAATTCACGGTGATCTTCGTGACGGTGAGGTTCATCACCATCAGGTGGTCGTGCAGACCCATTCTTTCGCTGAGCTGCACGTACACCTTACTGCTGTGCATCGCCTGCTCGCCCACGTACACCTTGCGGAAGTTGCCGAAGAAGTTGAGCGTCGCCAAATCAAGCCGCTGGCGACTCTGAGAGCCGTAGCGCGTCGAGTGGAACCCCGCGTCCATGACCTGGATGAGCTGAAACACGCGGTACGCGAGGTCGCCGTCCAACGACTCCTGCGGCTCCGCGGACGAGCACGACAGCCGTCCCCGAACGACCGCGCCGACGATGTACACCAGCCACGTTAAACGGCCCTCCACGATCTCCAGCGAACTAGCATCGGACCCGACGGGCGCGTCTTTGTACCGCGAGAACTCCGCGATGGCGGGGTCGAGGTGACGCGTTAAAAAAGCAACCGTGCTGTCGTACTTGAACCGGCACAAGTGCGGAAGCGACTCGAGCTGATCTTGTAACCGCTCTTCGTCATCAAGCGGGTCCTCCTCGGCGTCGCCTCTAGCTACCGCGGTCACGGAGTCTAACCTCGAGGTGATGAACGTCTCCGTGATCCTAGGCACGTATTGGTCCAGCATGGAAGGCGCCTCGCCTTTCAGGTACGGCACCGAGCTGATTAAGCGGCTCCACAGCGTCAGCAGGTAATACACCGACGACGACGCCCACTGCCAGCTCTGCAACGACGTTAACGTGAACTCCGCCACTAACCGGATCCACGCTTGGTACCCGTCCACGTTCACGAGCTCGCTGAGTTGATAGTTGGTCTTTAAGCGGCTGAGTAACCGACAAAACTCGTGGTAGTTGGCGTGCTCGCCTAACCCGTGGTTGGACGATAAAACCTCCGCGGTCCCATTAATGAGCCGTCTTAAGTACTCGTTTCTTTCCGTCTCGGACGCGAAGAGCGACCTCCGCACGGACGCGAGTCTCACTAAACACTCCAAGGCCAGGTTCGAGCACGGCGGGTTAGTCGACTTGTACACGTCAAACAGTAACGCCATCGTCGCCGGTTCTTCGATGAGCGACCGCCACGAAGACGGCACCTGGATCGTCCCGATATCCTCCGTGCTTTCGTCTAAAGAAGTGCCGACGAAATCGTACGACAGACACGCCAAAGTTAAGGAAGTAGCGCTCTCCTTTAAGCGCGTCTTGTGATTCCCGTCGGGGTTTTCCGACTGCAGGTTTTGCAAAGACTGCAACGCCACCTGGAACAGCGAAAGCAGCGCGCTGTGCCGGAAGCTCACCGCGACTTTGCGTTGCGAGATGAGCGACGTCCCGGGGGTCTGCTGGTTCATCTCCGACACGAGCTGATTGAAAATCTTGAGCCCCACCAGGTAGTGCGCCTCCGAGGGCTGCTTCAGAAAGTCCATCATCTCCGCCACGATCGCGTCGTGCGCGTCCGGGTCATCCAGCCACGATAACTTCACGACGCGACTCAGAAGTTGAATCTGCGCGGTGACCACGAACGGCTCTAAGTTGGCGCCTTTAGAGGCGAGAAAGGTCACGGCGTTTCGGCGCGTCTCGGCGCGCGTCGACGACGGCGTCGACGGATGCTCCGTCAGCAGTTTCGTCAGCGACGACGTCGCGAAGAGCTGCGCGTACGGAGACGTCGCGCTGTCCAGGATAGCCTGTAAACGTAGGGAACGACACGAAGGCGGCGGGTTTTCGTCAACCGAAGGAAGCGTTTTGAGGAGACGCGTGAGAAAAAAGAGTTTATGAGCTTCGTTCGCGCTTTCGAGCCGGAGGCGGCCGCTCTCGGGTTCGACGCGCGCGCGCGTCAGGAGCCGGGCGGTGAGGAGGCGGAAACGCTTTCGCGACGCCGGCCCGGATCGGGTCCGCCGCGCGCGTGTGTCGAGCTCCGCGCGAGGAGCGCTTCGTACGCCGCGGTCCCGTCCGCCTCGCCCGCGCGACGACCGACAGTCAGTCGCGTGTTGTTGAATGGGTGGGCACGCGCGAAGAAAAACCACCTCATGCGACTCGGCGTACGTACCTTGCACTGCGGTATGTACTCCGGGTTCGTGGAGAACGGCCGGAGCACGCCTTCCGCGTGCGCGCGCTCGTTCGGGTTGTGGCTGTTGTACAGCACGTTGCACAGCTGCTCGAGCTCCGCGAGCGATTGCGTCATGGTGCCTCGCCCGAGTCTCGCCGGAGGGGAAGACAGAAAGTTCGACCTCCGGCGAAAAGCGGATCTCGGAGCGACTCGGCGGGGCGATCGCCGTCTGCGCTCGCGCCTCGGTCCGACCCCGACGCTGCGCGGTCGCGTCGCTCGACAACCGGCGGCGTGTGCCCACCACCCCGATGCGCACGCCTTGAAGATCCGCGGCCGGCACCCCAGTGCGCGACTCGTGTGGCGAGCCTCGGGTCCGCGCAAACCCTTTTCACAGGGACAGAGGGACTTCGGCTGAGTCACGAAACACACGTGACGAGATGGCGAGGGACTCGCGCGGGCGGAAACCAGGGTGGCAACGTCAGTCGTTAAAAAAACACGAACCACGTCGCCGCTCCTAGTGCTACTACTCCCCTACGCCCTGGACTCGCCCGTCCCCCTCGCTTTGAGCAACGCATCGGCCGCCGCGGCCGCGTTCGCGCCGAGCGCCGTCTCCGTGGGTGTCACCGCGTGAGGTGCACCCGAGGGCTCCCCCGCCCCGAGGGCTCCCCCGAAGAAGTAAGACACGGACGCGAGCGTCGACGAAAGGCCGAGGTCCCAGGCGTCGCCGCCCGCCGCCGGCGCCGAGTAGACCTCCGCGTAGACGTCGGTACTCTGTTCGCTCCGGAACGCAGCGCTCACGCCACGCCCGGCGTTCTCGGAAGAGCGCTTCGTGTCGGCGTCGTTTTGTTTGCGTACGCCGCCGTATACGTGATCAGTCTCGCCGAGCACGTACGCGGTGAACGCTTCGAAACCGGCGTCGTCGTCGTCGTCGTAACTCGACGCGAATTTTTTCGACGAAAGCGCGTCGTTCAAAGAAACGCCCGCGCGCGTCGTCAAAGAACCTTCGCCCTCCGAACCTTCAACCGCGTTTTGACCCTCCGTTTGTTTTCGAACCACCTCTTCCCGTAACTTGGTGTTTTCCACAGTCAACGTCTCGATGAGAGCTTCTTTCGCGACCATCGCGCGCTCGTTTTGCTCGCGCGTTTCGCGTATCTCGCGTCGCGCCGCGTCGGCTTTTGCTTTGTGTTCGCTCGCCTCCTTCTCGGCGCGCGCCGCGCGTCGCTCGGCGTTCTTCGACGCGTCCTTCGCCGCCTTTCTGGCGTCGAACGCCTCAGCCTCGAGCTTCGCTATGAGTGTACGAGCCTCGTCCGCGGCGACGTTCGCGGCGTCGCGTTCGCGAACCGCGCGCGTTAAACGCGTCACCGCCGCGTCCACCGCGCGTCGGTTCTCCGCCTGAAACGCCAAACGAGTTTCCTCCGTCTTTTTTAACGTCGTCTCAAACAAAACACGAGCGTCGTTCAAAGCCGCTCGCAATTCGATCGTCTCTCTTCGTAGTCGCCGTATGGTCTCTTTTTCGGTTTCGGTTTCGGTTTCGGTTTCGGTTTCGGGTATCGTTCGGGAGATATCATCTTCGCTCCCGTGCGTGTTTCTCGTCACGGAAGAAAGAGAGTCGTTCGCGTTCCCCTCAACCGACGCGCCGCGAGAAGAAGACGCGTTTTTCTTCTCCTCGAGCAGATTCGAAATCTGAGCATCTTTGCTCGCCAGCAAAGACGCGGCTCGATTTCGGTACTCCGTCTCTCGGTCCTTCGCCGCCGTCATTGACTGTTTCGCGTCGCTCAGCTCCGTCGTTATTTCTAGCAGCCTCGTCTCGAGCTTCGATTCCGTCTCGACTCGTTTCGTTCGCTCCGCTCTTACCTCCGCCTCGAGCGTCTCGCGTCGTCGCTCGAGCTTGGTCATCTTCTTCTTAATCTCCGCGAGCGCGCCGAGAACCTTCTTCTTCTCCTCGTCCCACAAACGCGAGCCGCTCTCGAGCTCGGCGCGAGCCGAGTTGAGCTCAGCCTCCTTGGCGTCCAGCGCGGCGCGCGTCGAGCCGAGCGCCGCGGAGGTCTCCTGCGACGCCTCCATGGTCGCCGTCGCGGAGACGGACGCCTGGGACAACGCCGCGCGCGCGGTCTCGGCTTCCGCCCGCGCGGATTCCACCGCGGCGCGCTCGCTCGCCAACGAACGCTCGAGCTCGGCGACGCGCGTCTCCGCCGTCGAGGCGCGCGTCGACGCCTCCGCGGCCGAGCGCTCCGCGGATGCCCTCGAGGACCTCTCCTTCTCCACGAGCGCCTCGCGCTCCTTCGCGAGGCGCTCCGACTCAGCCACCGCGCGTTCGGCAGCAGCCTCCGCGTTCGTCGCGCGCTCGTCCGCGGCCTTGAGCTTACGTGCCGATCGTTCGAGCGCCTTCGCGAGCTGCTCCCGGGACGCGCCGGCGAGCGCCGAGCCGGGTGCCGCCGCGGCCGCCGCCGCGGGCGGGGGCGCCGCGCCCCCAGCGGGCGGGTCCATCGCGCGCGACAGTGCCCGGGGCCAGCCGTGCGCGAGGGACTGATGACGAGGAGTCCTACGGGTTCGGGTGAGCGTTCTCTGACGCCCGAAGCAACGACATGATGAAGTCCCGGCGCACTTTTTTTTCTTTTCGACACTTTTCCGAGCGCGACGGCGCGCGATGGCCGCGTCCGAGACGGCGTCCGGGCGGGCCGCCGCGAAGAAATGCGACTTCTGGTTGGAGAAGAAGAATCGGAAGTGCGGCATGCTGGTGAAAGCCGGGGAGACGCGGTGCGGGAACCACCGGGAACACGGACCCGAGCGCGTGGCGTGCGCGCACTGCAAAACCAGCGTGAGCGCGCTAGGTCTCGAGAAGCATCTGCGCAAGTGCCCGGCGCTCGCGCACGCCACCGCGCGCACGCGAGCGCCCTATTTCGTCCGCGACGTCAACGCCGGCGACGCGAGCGCCGCGTCGCTGGCCGCGGCAGTCGCGTCGCGCCCGCCTCGTGGGGACGCGCTCAGGGCGTTCGCGGCTCGCGTGCGGGCCGCCTGCGCGCGTGAGCGCATCGAGCCCGGAACGCCTCGCGAGGACCCGAGGGACAACGAGCGTTGTCGCTTGGCGACGCGCGCGCGCCGCGACGCGCAGCGTCTGGCGGCGACGCGCGGGGGCGCGGTCCCCCCCCCTCTCGAGCCAAGACACGCCGCGCAGCACGCCTCCATCGTCGCGCACATGGCGGACGCGGGGCTCGTTCACGGAACGGACGACGAAGACGAATCATCGGAGCAGAAAAACGCGCCTCCTCACTCAAAAGAAAATAAGAAGCCCCTCTTCGTGGAGCTCGGCGCGGGTCGCGGGTACTTGTCTCATTTCCTGCTGGACGCGTACGGACCGCTGGACCTGGTGCTGGTGGAGCGCGAGGCGGTCCGCTTCAAGGCGGAGCGCAGCATGGGCGCGGACGCGGCGAAACGAAGGGACGCGCAGATAAACGACGAAAGGCGGCTGGCGCAGAAGAGACGAGCGTCGGCGAAAAAAACGTCGCCGCGTCCAACTTTTCGCGAAAACGAAAACGTCCACGAAGAGGTTTTCGACGACTTGTCCGCCGAGCGCGACGCCGAGACGGTCCGCGTTCGGCGCGCGGGCGCTTCCGTGGAGCGGCTCCGCGTCGACATCAAAGACTTGCGCTTCTCAAACGTCGCCGCCGCGGAGAACCGCGACGTCGTGTTCGTCGCGAAGCACCTCTGCGGCGCGGCGACGGATCTCGCGTTGCGGTGCGCGCTCGCGGCTCCTCGTGACGACTCGGATGCCCTTTTACAAAAAAAAGAAAAAGCGTTTCGCGCGCGCGGCGCGTGCATCGCGACGTGTTGCCACCACCGGTGCGAGTGGGGCAGCTACGTGAACCGCGCTTTTTTCGAGGCGCACGGCTTCGACGCGCGCGAGTTCGGGTGGCTCGCGCGGATCAGCTCTTGGGCCTTCGATGGCGCCGCCGGCGCGCATCACGGCGGAGACGCGAAATCGACGGAAATCGATTCGGTCACGGAGAGACGCGACGAAGGCGCTACAAACGACGCGTCCGCCGGTTCCGTCGCGAAAAAGCGTAGACGTAATCGCGATACTCACGACGATACTCGCGGCGTGATGACGATACTCGCGACGGACGAAACCGACGCCGCCGATACCGTTCCTCGCGACGGGCCTGATTTGTCCGCGATTGAAAAGCTCGAGCTGGGTCGTCTGGCGAAGACCTTCCTGGACGTCGGACGTCTGCGGTTCCTCGAGTCAAACGGGTTCGAAGGCTCCGTCCGCGGATACTGCGCGGCGGAGACGAGCCCGGAAAACAGGCTGCTCATCGCCAAGCGCGCCGAGAAAGACAAGCCGCTCTAGAAGAAACATGTTTGTCTGCTATAGTTCATTTCTATGATACGCCTCTATCGTCTCGACTATCGTCTCGACTATCGTCTCACGACGCGCGTCGCGCGCGGCGCGTCGCGGCCGCGGTCGCCGCCCCGCGCGTTCCGATCGCGGTCGCCGCGCGGGTTCCCGCCCCGGCCGCCGCGATCGTCGCGATCGCGAGCGCCGCCGCCCCGGGAATCCCCCCTTCCCCCGCCACGCGCGTCGCCTCTGCCCCCGCCTCGACCGCCACCCTTCGGTCCGCCCGAAGGCCCCGAAGCCGTCAAATCGTCGCTGCGGAACCGCTTAGAGGGGTTCGCGACGGGCGAAGGGTCCGCGCCGCCGGAGTCGTCGTCGCGGCGGCGCTTCGCGCCGCCGCCGCCGCCGTCGCTCGCCGCCGCCGCCGCGCGCACGTTCCGGTCGCGATCGCGCGCGGATCGCGGAGCGGCGCCCGGCGCTTTCGTGGGCGTGAACTCCCGTGCGCCCGCGGAGAGCGCCGCACCTTTTTCTTTCACATCCGCTTTC
>ENA-OUOG01001794-OUOG01001794.1-marine-metagenome-genome-assembly--contig:-NODE-1794-length-23785-cov-5.721402_pt1 | contig 23785 bp, 20 predicted proteins | sample MGYA00248635_ERZ508505 | MGnify/ENA primary metagenome ERZ508505 (study PRJEB26176, sample SAMN06267871) | marine metagenome | isolation source: Saanich Inlet, British Columbia, Canada | place: Pacific...
AACAGCTACACCTGGATCGATGGAGTCACCTATTCAGCCAGTACCACTTCGCCGCAGGTAACCTTAACCGCGGCCAATGGATGCGACAGCATCGTATCCCTGGATTTGACCATCAACAACAGCGTTACCGGTATCGATCAAATCACCGCCTGCGATAGCTACACCTGGATCGATGGAGCTACCTACACTTCAAGCAATAACTCTGCTACGCAGACCCTTACCGCGGCCAATGGATGCGACAGCATCGTTACCCTGGACTTGACAATAAACGCTTCCACAGCAGGTCAAATTCTACTGATGGGTTGTGACCAGGTTTCGTTTAACGGGCAAAGCTACACGGTATCGGGCAACTATATCCAGAACCTAACCAATAGCCAGGGCTGTGATAGTGTGTTAACCATTAACGTAAGTATTACCTACAGCAACTTTATTCAAACTCAACCCACCGATCAGTCCATTGGAGAAGGTCAAGATGCCTTGTTCTTTATTTTAGGACCTCCTTCTGCTCAGTATCAATGGCAAACCAACTTGGGCTTAGGCTATCAGGACCTGAGCGACTTTGGTCAATACTCAGGGACAACCACGCCTAACCTGCAAGTCTCCGGTGTCAATATCACAACCAACAACAACCAGGCATTTCGCTGTTTAGTAACCGAGGGTAATTGTACGGATACTTCTAATGTTGTAGTCCTACAAGTTCTGCCGAGCTCTTCGGTGAATGAACTGGAAAAAATCATTGAGCTCTATCCCAATCCCACCTCAGGAAACATTAAAGTCATTCTTCCGGAAGCTGAGGGCGTTATCAGAGTCTACGATCTCAGAGGCAAAATACTAGAACAATTACTGGTCAGCCAAAAAGAGATGCAAGTATCACTTGGTTCCTATGCTAATGGGGTATACCTGATTCGGATAGAACAAAACGGAATTCAGATGGAACGTAGGATAATCTTAAACAAATAAGGGTTAAGATCAAAAGGCTATTTACTTCCGATAGTAAGTCTTGAAATTGAAACGGGCGCTTCAGAGTTCGATATTTAGTGAAACATTGGTTTTTGACGGTGAAATATATCGAACCCCTGTTCTAAAGGATGCGATAAAGCTCATCCTCTTTACCACAAAGGAACTCGAGGGTGTAACAAAAAAAGAGAGGAAGAAAATTATTCCTTCCTCTCATTCCGTACCCGGGGCGGGAATCGAACCCGCACTTCCGAAGAAACTGGATTTTGAATCCAGCGCGTCTACCAATTCCGCCACCCGGGCAAATTGGGAAGGCAAAAGTAGCCATTATGGCCAAACGAGCAAAACAGGACTGTAACTTTTTAGCTAAACGTCTGAGAAATATGCCTTAAGGTTCGAAATATATTATTAAATTTGCAGCCCTTTTAGGGTAACGACGTAGGATGTTAAAATCTCTTAATAAGTAAACATGGCCTCACAGGTAAAAATATTTTCAGGAAAAGCTTCTCAAGTTTTGGTAGAAAAAATTGCCAGTGAGTACGGTGTGGAGACTGGAAACATTGTTACTTCGGAATTCAGCGATGGAGAGTTCCAGCCGAGTTTTGAGGAAACGGTTCGCGGAGACAAAGTCTTTCTAGTGAACAGTACTTTTCCTCCTTCTGAAAACTTGATGGAGTTGTTGCTGATGATTGACGCCGCAAAACGCGCTTCTGCAAAGCAGATTGTAGCGGTAATGCCCTATTTCGGTTGGGCACGTCAAGACCGAAAAGACAAGCCGCGCGTTCCCATAGGGGCAAAAATGGTAGCCAATTTATTGACTGCCGCCGGGGCAACCCGGATCATTACCATGGATTTGCATGCAGATCAAATCCAGGGGTTCTTTGAAGTACCAGTAGACCACTTGTTTGCATCGGCAATTTTCTTGCCGTACCTCAAGAGCTTGGAATTAGAAAACTTGTGCATTGCATCCCCAGATATGGGTGGATCAAAACGCGCAAATTCATATGCCAAGTACTTGAATAGCGAAGTGGTCATTTGTTATAAACAACGCCTCAAGGCAAATGTCATTGAAAAAATGACAGTTATCGGTGAGGTTAAAGGTCGCGACATTGTTTTAGTAGACGATATAATCGATACTGCTGGAACCCTAACTAAAGCGGCGGATTTAATGATGGAAGAGGGTGCACGAAGCGTTCGCGCAGTATGTACTCACCCTGTTCTTTCTGGAAGCGCTTACGAGCGCATCGAAAATTCCGCTTTAGAAGAGCTCATCGTGACCGATACGATCCCGTTACGTCAACAAACGTCAAAAATACGCGTAGTGAGTGTTGCGCCGCTTTTTGCCAATGTATTCAGACGGGTGAGTAAGCATAAATCAATTAGTTCGCACTTTATCGTATAAGCACTCAAAAAGAATAGTGAAATGGAAGTAGTATCAATTAATGGTCAATTGCGCGAAGTTATCGGCAAAAAAGACGCCCGTAACTTGAGACGTGAAGAGCAGGTTCCCTGTGTCGTATATGGTGGTGAAGAAAACATTCATTTTTATACTGATCGCAAGAGTTTTAAAGACTTGATTTTTACCTCGGATGCACACTTGGTACACATCAATGTCGATGGAAAAGAAGTTCAGGCCGTGTTGAAGGCAACGCAATACCACCCAGTATCGGATGAAATTCTTCATGCCGACTTTATGCAGGTATTCCCTGACAAAGAAGTGCTTTTACAGATTCCTGTGCACTTGACAGGTAGCGCAATTGGAGTACGTAACGGAGGTAACCTTCGTCATTCACTTCGCCGCCTTCAAGTAAGCGCTCTTCCACAAGACCTTCCTAGCGCAATCGTTATCGATATAACCAATATGCGTATTGGTCATACTCAAACCGTTGCCGACATCCAAGAAGGTAAATCATTCAAAATCCTCAACTCTGAGCGTGCGGTTGTAGTCGCTGTATTGACTTCTCGTAACGCAATTGATGAAGATGAGGAAGACGAAGAAGGTGAAGGCGCAGAAGGCGAAACAGCCGATGCTCCAGCCGCTGAAGCAGCAGAGTAAACGTGAAGAAAAGCCTCATAGTAGGACTTGGTAATATTGGGGCGGAGTATAAAAATACCCGTCACAACATCGGATTTCAAATACTGGATGCCTTAGCTGAGGCATCCAGTATTTCTTTTTCTACCGATCGCTATGGCGATCGGTCCGAATTCAAATGGAAAGGCCGACCCTTTGTGCTTATCAAACCGAGCACGTACATGAACTTAAGCGGGAAAGCGGTCAATTACTGGCTCCAAAAAGAGAAAATTCCCGTTTCTCAGCTGCTTGTCATTACCGACGACCTAGCACTCCCATTCGGTAAACTCAGGCTTAAAGCAAAAGGATCGGACGGCGGTCACAACGGCCTCAAGAATATTCAACAAATTTTAGGGCATCCTAATTATGCCCGCCTTCGATTCGGCGTTGGAAACGAATTCGCCAAGGGAAAACAAGTAGATTACGTTTTAGGTGAATGGGATTCAGCGGAAGAAAAAGAACTTCAGCCGCGAATAGACCTCGCTATCGAAATGATAAAATCTTTCGGAACGGCGGGCTTGCCCAGAACGATGAACGATTACAATAATCGTTAGAATCGTTAGAATCCGTTCGACGAATTACTCCACCGTTACAGACTTAGCTAAATTCCTGGGCTGATCCACATTACAACCGCGCATCACAGCTATGTGATACGATAATAGCTGCAAAGGAATGGTCGTGAGCAGCGGGCTAAACACTTCTTCCGAGTCAGGAACAATAATAACGTGCTCCGCTAATTCTTGAAGTTGCTTTTCATCGTGATTTACAATAGCCAATACCCGGCCATTTCGAGCGTGCACTTCTTGAACATTACTCACCACTTTCTCATAATGACCCCTTCGCGTGGCAATGACCACTACGGGCATATCTTTATCAATTAAAGCAATTGGGCCGTGCTTCATTTCGGCCGCTGGATAACCTTCGGCGTGTATATAGCTTATTTCCTTTAGCTTCAACGCCCCTTCTAGTGCAACCGGGAAATTATACCCTCGACCTAAATAAAGACAGTTTTGGGCATCTTTATAGTTTTCGGCAATCTTTTTAATATGATTGTCCTCTGCCAATAACTCTTCAATTTGACTCGGTATTTTATCCAGCTCCCACAATAATTCGCGATAGCGACTTTCGGATAACGTTCCTCTTCTGCGGCCCAATTCTAAAGCTATTAATGTTAAAACCGTTACTTGTGCAGTGAAGGCTTTCGTTGAGGCAACACCAATCTCGGGTCCCGCGTGCGTATAGGCTCCTGCATCCGTTTCACGAGCAATGGAACTTCCCACTACATTACAGACACCGAATATGGTTGCCCCCCTGCTTTTCGCCAGTCGAATTGCCGCTAAGGTGTCTGCGGTTTCTCCTGATTGTGAAACGGCAATTACCACATCATTTTCTGTAATTACGGGGTTCCGATAACGAAACTCGGAAGCATATTCAACTTCAACAGGTAAACGGGCTATGTCTTCAAATAAATATTCAGCGACTAAACCGGCGTGCCAACTCGTTCCGCAACCGATAATAATAATGCGCTGGGCATTGAGGAACTTACTTTCGTATTCCTTAATTCCGCCCATATTTATGATTCCTTGGTCAGGCAATAGACGTCCGCGGAGGGTGTCTCTAATCGATTTTGGCTGCTCAAAAATCTCTTTAAGCATAAAGTGGTCGTAACCACCTTTTTCAATCATTTCCAAGCTCAATTGAAGTTCCTGAATATACGGATCAATGAGTTGGTTCGATTCAATTTTATTGACCACCATCTCTTCTCCTAATCGGAGCGTGGCCATTTGATCTTCCTCTAAATACACTGCATTATTAGTGTACTCTAAAAAGGGCGTGGCGTCAGAAGCAATAAAGAATTCACGATCACCCACTCCGATAACTAATGGACTTCCTTTTCTTGCACAAACAATTTTCGTTGGATCGTTCTTAGTCATTACTACGATCGCATACGCCCCAACCACTTGATTTAAAGCTATCCGAACCGCTTCTTCAATGGGAACGCCTGCGGTGCGATAAGCATCATCGATCAAATTCACCAAAACCTCGGTATCCGTTTCACTTTTGAACGAATATCCCCTGTGAATTAACTCCGATTTAAGTGCGTCGAAGTTCTCAATTATTCCATTGTGAACAAGAACCAATTCTCCGTTCTCACTCGTATGCGGATGTGAATTTACATCGGATGGAGCTCCATGGGTCGCCCATCGAGTATGGCCCATTCCGATAGATCCAGAAACGTCTCCCGTTCCTATCAATCCCTCTAAATCTGATACCTTTCCTTGCTTTTTATACACTTGGAAGTCGCCCGATTGCAAAAGGGCAACGCCCGAGCTATCGTATCCTCGGTACTCAAGTCTTTTTAATCCATTTATTATAATGGGATACGCCTCTCTTGGGCCTAAATAACCAACAATACCGCACATTCGCTTAAGGTTTGGTGTACGTAATTATCATTTTCATTCGGTCAGAACCGTGTATCGCCTTATCAGATCCTTTTAAAATAGAACGGTATGCACGCACAGCACTTCCCGATATCACGATAGCGAGCTGACCATTCTCAGCGCCTTCGTTAACCACAGAATGTACGTGACGAACTAAGTTAAAAGTATATCTATTTGTTGTTTCTGAGAAGCTTCCTCCATAATTTAAAGGGTCCTCTTCTAAAAAGTCAAGTGGAAAGCTGGCTATTCCATTAGAGTCTAGTTTCACTACTAAAACCGATGGGGGTTGCTCCCAAACACTGTTTGAACCCTCTACGATAGGGATTCTAAATTCGGCTCGATTGATGATGATCCCTTCTTCCTTAAGGGATTCTAAATAGGGAAATTCTAACCCAACGCGCATACCTCCCAAGCCTTGCACATAATTGATTTCCTCGCCAAAGCCTTCTTTATTCACTGGCTTCAGGCTCAAGGAAGTTGAACTAAAATCATGATAAAAATTATTAACCCTCTGCGTATTATCATTGATTAAAAGGTCAAACTGAAGGCTGTCGTCTTCCGAATTGTGATAAAATATACTCACTCGTGTGGCCGCATCAGTAAGGTCAAAAAAGAGCATCTCCGACGAGAGGTTCGTTTTCATGTGAATCCCTTTAAAGAAATCCGCAAAAGCCGTATTATTTTCGAGTTCTTCTTCCGTTCCGTTCAAAATGCGCTGTCCAAGTTCATTGGGTACGGTAAAAACTAAAGTGTCTGGCACGAAAGTTCCCGTTTCATTCGTGTCCTGCAAGCTCGGTACGAAGGTCGTGTCAACCAATGGAAATGGATTAAAACCAAACGTTTTCTGAGAGTAATACACGGAATCCGAATACATCCGCTCATTCATCTCATACATCTGAAAATTGAATGCACTTGGCTCATCCGTCGGGCCGTAAAGGCCCGGGTCCGCAAAAAGAACATAAAAACGGACAGAATCAACTACTGGGTCATTCTCAAAAAGAACGTTGTTCGCAGGCAAACGCCATTGCGTATAAAAATTGGCACGTGTATATCCAAAGGTGGGATCCCACATTTGACCTACAGTAGCGTATAACGACTTGCTCGAAAGAACCGAATCGTCGGGTAAACGATAAGCGCGAACGGTAATGGTGTCCGTTTGATTCACTTCCAAGCGATCGCCTGGAGGCTGAATTTCCACACCAATTTCGGTTACCTCCTTTTCACAAGAAAGAAGCCCCACCAGCAAGGCGAGGCTACATATCCATTTTGTGCTTTTCATACTGAAATAACTGATAATTTCCAGCCTTAGTATTCGCTTAAGCTAAAGTTTCTGCCACGGTTAGATCTTTGTAAAAATCTAAATATGAACTCTGGTGCTCTTCTTCTGGCAAATGCCCTAACATCGGCAACCCTTTCTCTTCAGCGTAATCTGTTAGCTCACTGTTCACCGTATCAGACCCTAAAGTAATCGCGTCACTGTGGTCCATGGCCATTTTATTCAGGCTATTGAAATCAGGGTTGCTGATCGACTCAACACAGTGCTCGCCCTCGTTTAACTTGATTTTACTTGCCATATCCGAAGATAAAGAGCCGTTAAAACCATTGTCGTACAATGAATAAACCACCTTGCTTTCCTCAAAAATAGGATCATCAGCGTAGTTCTTCTTTAAGTAAACCGGCAACATGGAAGTCATCCAGCCATGGGCGTGAATTACATCTGGTTTCCATCCCAATTTCTTAACCGTTTCTAAAACGCCACGGCAAAAGAATAATGAGCGCTCGTCGTTATCGGCAAATAGCTCGCCTTTATCGTCGGTAAGCGTTGCTTTCCTTTTGAAATATTCTTCGTTATCTATAAAATAAACCTGTATCCGAGAAGTCGGAATCGAAGCCACTTTAATTATGAGCGGCTGATCCATATCGTTGATAATCAAATTCATTCCCGAAAGGCGAATCACCTCGTGCAATTGGTGACGACGCTCATTAATACAACCAAAACGCGGCATGAAGATGCGTACTTCATGACCCGCTTCATTCATTAATGTAGGAAGGTCTTTTGATAATTTTGATATTGGGGATTCGGGTAAATAAGGGGTTATTTCTTGTGAAACGTATAAGATTCTTTTCTTTTCCATAAATCGCCTTTATCTTGTCTTAAAGAGATTTGCGAAATTACGAAAAAATTGCCGTTTTATCAAGGATATGGCTATGTTTGCTCATTAACTCAGGCTGAATTCCAACATGGATTCGTTTCAAAATTCTTCTGATTTGAGGTTCCATTTGGACCGCGCCCTAGCGGACGGATGCACCATCGGTTTCGTTCCAACCATGGGCGCTCTGCACTCAGGCCACCTTGCCCTCATAGCCGAATCGATCGCCAACAACGACTTCACCGTCGCAAGCATTTATGTAAACCCAACCCAATTCAACAACCCAAACGATCTTAAAACCTACCCCCGCCAACCCGAGAAAGACTTAGACCTGCTCCGAAAGGCCGGTTGCAATGCCGTATTCTTTCCGGCCGATGACGACCTCTACCCAAACGGCGTGCGTACCGGGAATTACGATTTAGGTATTCTCGACGAAGTAATTGAAGGGCATTTTCGACCCGGCCACTTTCAAGGAGTAGCCACCGTAGTAGATGCCCTGTTCAAAACCGTTCAACCCCATAGAGCCTATTTCGGTGAAAAGGATTTTCAGCAAGTCGCCGTCATCCGACAAATGGCGCGAATTCATCATCCCAACATCCAAATCATTTCTTGCCCTACCATTCGAAAAACGGACGGACTCGCAATGAGCTCGCGCAACTTACGCCTATCCCCCGAGCAAAGAACAGTGGCAACCACCCTTTCCAAAGCGCTCTTCTTCCTTCGCGATCAAGGAGCCGCACTCCCATTATCCGAAGCTAAAAACAAAGCCCTCAGTATTATTGAAGCCGTTCCAGAAATTAGCCTCGAATACCTCGAAATCGTGAACCCTGAGACCTTTGAACGGTTATCAAAGTGGTCGAACGGCACTGAAGTACGCGCCTGCATTTCAGCCTATCTAGGCGACATTCGCCTAATTGATAATGTAGGGATTAAATCGTAATTTTGCCGCGCAAATAGAATGCTATGATCATCGAGGTTTGTAAATCGAAAATACATCGTGTGAAAATCACTGATGCCGACCTTCACTATATGGGGAGCATAACCATTGATGAAAATCTAATGGACGCCGCCAACCTCATCGAAGGAGAAAAAGTGCAAATCGTGAACATCAACAACGGTGAGCGCCTTGAAACCTACGTTATCCGCGGACAGCGAGGTTCCGGAGAAGTATGCATGAACGGTCCGGCCGCACGTCGCGTACAGGCCGGAGATGTCGTTATCATTATTGGCTACGCCCAAATGGATTTTGAAGCAGCCAAAAGCTTTAAACCCTCCATCATTTTTCCGAATGAGGAGACCAATCAACTCAATTAAGCGCCGTTGTGAATAAGCGCTTCGGGAAAATCCTTCGTACCCTAATTATTCTCGCCGTTACGGGCGGACTCCTATACTTGGCTTTTCGGAATATCGACTTTGCCGAGATGAAAGAAGATATTTGGGCGGCCGACTTCCGATGGGTACTCGTTTCTGTTCTCTTGGGATGGCTCGCCTTTGTGGCACGCGGAATCCGTTGGATTATTCTCATTGACTCCCTCGGCTTTAAAGCAAATGTTTGGAATTCTATTCACGCCGTTACTTTTGGCTACTTCGCCAACCTATTTGTACCTAGGGCTGGAGAAATTGCCCGCTGTACTTCCCTAAACCAAACCGACGATGTACCCGTCGACAAACTCATTGGAACCGTCATCGTAGAACGGGTAATCGACTTCTTTTTCTTAGGTCTATTCATCCTTGCGTCTCTAATTCTGCAGTTCGATAATATCATTGCTTTTTTTCAAAGCGTTAACGACGCTCGATCATCGGGCGGTGACGCCGGAGAAGAATCCAACCTGCTAACCTATATCGGTATCGCCTTCGCCGCGGGACTTATCGTCCTTTTCGCCTTGAGAAAACGCATTCTGGCCATGCCCCTCTTCGACAAAATCCGTTCCTTCATGTTCGGTGTACTCGAAGGCATGAAAACCGTCTATAAAATGCAACGAAAAGGAGCGTTTATTGCCTATACGCTTTTCATTTGGGCAGCCTATTTTGGGATGATTTACGTGAATTTCTATTCTATTGAAGGGTTAGACATACTCGGTGTAGCAGACGGCGTAACCATGACCGTAGTCGGTGGTCTTGGAATGGTGGTTCCGGCACAAGGCGGAATTGGCAGTTACCACTTGGCGGTATCGTACGGTATGACCGTCCTAGGACAATCCTACGGACTCGAAGAAACAATCAACTACCAAAGCGGATTAACCTACGCTACTATCATCCATGCCAGTCAAACCTTGATGATCCTTACCAGTGGAGCGATTGCCCTTTTTGCCCTATATTTAGCTCGTACCAAAAAATCACGGTCCGAAGCATAAATCTCTATGAGTCATCTCGACTTTACTCTTTCGAAAATACACGACCTAAACTCCTTCCAATCGATTCGACACGTATGGCGATTCGAAGAGAAAAAAGTAGTCTTTACCAACGGGTGTTTTGATATTCTCCACACAGGCCATTTGACCTACCTCGCCAAAGCTCGAGACCTAGGCCATAAACTGGTGGTCGGACTCAATTCGGATGCTTCGGTTACCCGTTTAAAAGGTCCGTCGCGACCCATCAATACCCTTCACGATCGCGCCATGCAACTAGCCGGCTTGAGCTTTGTAGATGCCGTTATCCCGTTCGAAGCCGATACGCCCATCGACCTCATTAAAAGCGTGGTTCCCGACGTGCTTGTCAAAGGAGGCGACTACGCACTCACCGAAATTGTAGGTAATGAATTCGTCCTCGAACAGGGCGGAAAAGTAACCACCATTGATTTAGTTCCCGGTAAAAGCACAACCGCAACCATTGAGCGATTAAACAACCATGGCTAAAACAAAAACTACCTTTTATTGTCAAAACTGTGGTAACCAATACGCCAAATGGATGGGCCAATGCTCGGCCTGTGGTGAATGGAATACGATTGTCGAAGAGCTCGTTCGAAAGGGAAAGGATAAAGCCGGCTGGAATTCCAATGCCCCGGCCGGAACCCCCAAACCAACCGCTATCAAAGAAGTAGACATCGGTGCCGAACAGCGCATTAATACCGCCGGCAATGAGTTGAATCGGGTTCTAGGGGGCGGCCTAGTGGCCGGATCTGTAGTCCTGCTCGGCGGAGAACCCGGAATTGGGAAATCAACGCTAATGCTTCAAATCGCCCTACGGATGCGAAAAACGCGCATCCTATACGTCTCAGGCGAAGAAAGTGAAAAACAAATCCGCATGCGTGCGGAACGAATTGGCATCACCAACGAAGAGTGTTTTCTACTTCCCGAAACAGCTTCACAGCGCATTTTTGAGGCGGCCGAAAGCCTTGCACCGCACATGTTGGTCATCGATTCTATCCAAACCCTTTACAGCGATTTGGTGGAAAGTACTCCCGGAAGCGTATCCCAAATTCGCCAATGTACTGCCGAGCTCATTCGCTATGCAAAGGATACGAACGTTCCCGTTTTTGTGATCGGGCACATCACCAAGGAGGGCAACCTGGCCGGACCCAAAGTACTGGAGCACATGGTGGATGTCGTTCTTCAATTCGAAGGCGATAGAAACTACAACTACCGATTACTCCGAGCGCACAAAAATCGTTTTGGAAGCACTCAAGAACTCGGTATTTATGAAATGCACGGCGGTGGGCTGCGCGAAGTCGATAACCCCTCCGAATTACTGGTTTCGGAAAAAGACGAACCTACAAGCGGAACGGCTATAGCGGCTACATTAGAGGGTATGCGCCCTATGATGATCGAGATTCAAGCCCTCGTAAGTAGTGCTGTATATGGTAATCCACAACGATCATCAACAGGGTTTGATACGCGTCGATTGAACATGCTTTTGGCGGTTCTCGAAAAACGCTGTGGCTTTAAACTCGCTCAAAAAGATGTCTTTCTCAACATCACGGGCGGAATTAAAGTAGACGATCCGGCAATCGATTTAGGGGTGGTCACAGCGATCTTGAGCTCCAATGTTGATTTGGCCCTGACCGAAAAAGTGTGTTTTGCCGCCGAAGTGGGCCTAACCGGCGAAATCAGACCCGTGCAACGCATCGAACAACGAATTAAAGAGGCCGAAAAACTGGGTTTCGATAAAATATTTATCAGCAAATTCAACAAAGTGAAAACGGCTGATTTTAAAATTAAAGTAATTCAAGAGTCCAAGATCGAACGCATATTTCAACAATTATTCGCGTAATGACTCCACTGCTCGACATACAAAACTTAGTTGTTGATTTTAAGGGCGAATCAGGCCCAACACGCGCCGTGGATCACGTGTCCTTTTCCGTTGGTCGCTGCGAAACGGTTGGCGTTGTCGGTGAATCTGGTTCGGGAAAGTCCGTCACTTCACTGAGCATTATGCGCTTAATCTCTGAACCTCCCGGCCGTATTTCAGAGGGCAGCATTACCTTTCATGAATCAGATGGTTCTTCGGTGAATTTACTTTCCTTGCCTCCCGGCAAGATGCGCACGTACCGCGGTAAACGAATCGGTATGATTTTTCAGGAGCCCATGACCTCCTTAAACCCCGTATTTACGTGCGGAGATCAGGTGATGGAGGCTTTGTTACAACACGAAACTAAAGACAAAAAAGAGGCGAAAAAACGAACCCTTGCCTTATTCGAAAAAGTGAAGCTTCCGCGACCTGAAACTATTTTCGACAGTTACCCACACCAAATATCGGGAGGACAAAAACAACGGGTTATGATTGCCATGGCAATTAGTTGTAAGCCCGACCTACTCATCGCCGATGAGCCAACAACGGCCCTCGATGTAACGGTTCAAAAAACGATTCTATCCCTCATCAAAGAACTTCAAACGGAGATGGGTATGGGCGTTATTTTCATTACCCACGATTTAGGAGTAGTAAAAGATATTGCCGACAAGGTGATTGTGATGTACCGAGGTAAAATAATGGAACAAGGAGCTACTTCCGTACTATTCGAACGCCCGCAACACCCGTATACAAAGGGATTACTCGCTTGTCGTCCGCCTTTAACGCAGCGGTTGAATAAACTGCCCACCGTTGCCGACTTTATGAAGGTTGTTCAAGGTATCCCAGAAGAAACGGGACTCGATTTACAAGCCGTATATCGCGATTGGGCCGAAAAACCATCGGGCCGAGAGGCCCAACAAAAAAAGATTTACGGGCAAAAACCCTTGTTAGAAATTCAAGATTTAAACACTTGGTTTCCGGTTAATAAAAGTTTTTGGGGCAAACCCAAAGAATGGGTGAAGGCAGTTAACGGAGTCAATTTCAATGTGTATCCGGGGGAAACCTTAGGGCTCGTGGGTGAATCGGGCTGTGGAAAAACAACGCTCGGACGAACCTTACTCAAGCTTCAAAAAGCGCATTCAGGAAAAGTCCTTTATGAAGGAAATTCCATTCTCGAAATGAGCGATTCGGAAATACGACCGCTGCGAAAAGATCTTCAAATCATTTTTCAAGATCCGTATTCGAGCTTGAATCCGCGCATGACGATTGGCAAAGCCATTGAAGAGCCTATGCATGTGCATCGCCTTCACGAGAAGCGCCTTCGGCGCGATAAAGTAGTTGAACTCCTCGAACGGGTTGGACTAGGCGCCGAGCATTACGGACGTTATCCGCATGAATTTTCGGGCGGACAAAGACAACGAGTGGGAATTGCAAGGGCCTTGGCGGTTGAACCCCGGTTCATTGTATGCGACGAATCGGTAAGCGCGCTTGATGTAAGCGTTCAAGCCCAGGTACTGAATTTGCTGAACGATTTAAAGCAAGATTTTGGGCTTACCTATATTTTCATCTCCCACGATCTCAGCGTTGTAAAGCATATGAGCGACCGAATGATCGTTATGAATAAAGGCGTAATAGAAGAATACGGCGATGCAGAGGAGGTTTACCAAAACCCTAAAAGTGCCTACACCAAAAGCCTTATTGAGGCTATTCCGGGAGTTTAAATACCGCTATTTGACCGTACTGACCAACGGTGTCTTGCATGAACGGTTGTAAATATTCCTTTTGCATCCACTCGTCTGAATGAACGAATAAGTATTTCGCTCCTTGCACAATGCGTTCGTTGATGTCTTCTGTATTGTCGAGTCCGGTGTAAAAGCGCGTCCAACCCTTTTGGTTCATTAAGTACAAACTGATGTTAATACTTCTATCGGGCAGCACCAGCACTAAATCATTTTGCTCAATTCCCTTTTCGCGCAGCCATGGCTCAATGGTTTCGAAGTCAATGGTTTTGGTAAGGTGTGGGTTTCGCCAACCTGTGATTGCCCACGTATTTTGTTTGGCCGCCCAATAAGTTCCGGAAACGACAAAAAGCGCGGATAAAACGACGAGTGCTTTTCGTGCCGTAGGCACCCATTTTTGCGACCAATAAAAAAGAATAAGCCATGTAGTTAAGGGCCAAACCAAGGAGTTGATGAGGTAGTAATCGTGGTTGTCGAATACTTGAAAAAAGAGGGTTAAATAAGCGATCCAACCGAGGAGTTGAAATACATTCAAAAACCACAAAAACCGGGGCAAACGTTTGATCGCAAAGAGCAGTCCAATAGAACTAAGGATCGAAAAAATGCCAAGAGGCAAAGGTAGCCATCGAGGAAACCACCAATTCCCGAGCTTCGTCCAAATCATTTGGCGCGCTTCGGCGGTCAATTCCCAATAGGGTAATATGCCAATTAAAAAGGGTTTGTGTTCAATAGCTGCGTTGTAGTTCGACGCATATCGATACCAAAAGAACCAAAGAATGAAAAGACCGAACGTGGAAAAAAGAAACGCTCTTTTATGAGGCAGTTGAAGGTATTGCCTACTCGCAATTAATGCGGCCACCACCGTTAAAAAGAAGGCTGCCGATGTAATTTTTAAGAGTCCGGCCAAGCCAATAAAAAGCATGGCCACCAGCAGAGGAGTTAAGCGTTTCGAAAGCCAATAATTGTATAAATAGGTAGCGCCTAGCAGCGCGAAGGAGAAGGCGGGTACATTGCTAATAAAATTGAAGCTGTAGTAGGCTAAAATAGGAGAGGTAAATAGGGCCGCCGGAATAATGATAGAGGCCACTTTGCCAGTCGATCGTATTTGAAGATGCAATCGAAAAAGAGCCAAAAAGAAAAGGCCGAACACGATTCCTCTGTACAAGGGTTCACTGGTACCGTATTGCTTCCACAGCTGACCGTTGAGCCAATACATGAGTGGAAACTCACTCATTGCTTCTCCATTGGTCACCTGCGTTTGATAGTGGAGCTGAGGTCGAAGAAAGGGATAATTGTCTTGGGCGTAATTCGAGGTAATAGAAAGGCAGTCGGCTTGTCGCCACTGGTGAAGTCCTTGTGGCCGTAGACTCGCAATTTCAGGAAATCCGTAGGCCAGCGTCATTAGGCCAATGAGCGCTATAAATGCTACCGAGTATCCATTATTACTTTTCAAAGGAATAGAGTTTAATCGCCTCCAAAGACTCGTTTACTTCGCCCAGATATTGTATTTCAAGATGCAATAAATAGCTCGGAAACCATCGCGCCAGCCAATTTTTTTGCCTTCTTCATAGGTGCGACCGTAGTAGCTAATTCCGACTTCATAAATTCGAATATCGGGAACGCGCGATAGTTTGGCGGTAACTTCGGGTTCGAACCCAAATCGCTTTTCTTTCAATGTAAGCGATTTGGCAATGTCGGCACGAATGAGCTTGTAGCACGTTTCCATATCGCTCAAGTTCAAGTTGCACATCATGTTCGATAAGGTGGTCAAAAACTGATTCCCAAGCGAATGCCAAAAGAAAAGCATCCTGTGTGGGTTTCCTCCCATGAAGCGCGATCCATAAACAACATCCGCAAAACCTTCTAAAGCAGGCTGTAACAGTCGAGAAAATTCCCTCGGATCGTACTCCAGATCCGCATCTTGAACAATGAGGTAATCGCCGCTAGCCAATTCTATTCCCTTATGGATAGCCGCTCCTTTTCCCTTGTTTACTTCTTGCTTGAAATATTGAAACTGAGCCGGTTGATAGCGTTCCTTAAAACGCTCTATTTCTGCCTCTGTACCATCTTTAGAGGCATCGTTTACGAGCACGTACTCGCGTTCAACGTTATCAGGAAGCGTTGCTTGCTCTACTTTTTCAAGAAGGGCATAAATAGTCGCCTTTTCGTTGTAGGCCGGTATAATGATGGACAGCTTAGTCAAAGGTTCTGCTTTTAAAGGAAGTCGCAAAAGTACGCAATTGCCTTATTTTTAAAGCGCTGGGGAATCGTTCGTCTTTAAACGAAAGATTCGAACCGTTTCGAACGGCGGCAATTCAGTCTCGATATAGGGTAGAAAAGGCTCCAAGAACTCTTCGTGCTTCTTGATTACGAAGAGGTATTCGGCTCCGTTGGCAATGCATTTTTCAACGTCTTTTCCATCCTTGAACGGAATGAAGCTCGTCCAGCCTTTGCGATTTAAGTAAATCAAGGTTCTATTAAAGCTATCGTCCGGACCCGCAATTATTTTGGTGTTTTCATCGACACCCCAGTTTTCTAATTCCGGTTGTAAACGCTCGAGGGGTGCCCACACGCGTTTAAAATCTCCATTAAACCAGCGCAGCAAGTCGCGCACATGAGTGGGTATAGCGTATTGGGTGAACGATTTTGAATCGCCTGTTTTGAGTCGGACCACCCCAACAGAATAAACAACGGAGTAGGCAAAGAAACCTGTTAAAACTATGAGGGCGGTTTTGGATTTCAGCCCTTCGGGCCGATAGGCCTGCATACCCATAGCAAATGGAATTCCGATGGCCGGAATCAAAATAACGAGCACAGCATAATAATAATCGTGGATTCCCATTAAGGGCATCCAAAGAAGGAAGTAAGCTACGGCTCCCAAGGACATAATTCCGCTCGCCAAGCTCGCAAGAAGCGGTATTCTCTTACGAAAGAAGAACAGGGTAATAAAAGGTAGTAGTGCTAAAAGTACGGCTCCAATGTAGTTGAAGTAAAGCGGAATCATCCGGGCCCCAACGTCGGTTAAAATTTTTGAGGTCTTGCCTTCCGGAATAATCCAAAAGGGGTGAATGTTATTAAAAGTGTATTTAAAACGATGAAGGTCGTTGTATCCATCGGCGTAATAGTACCAAGAAAAAATAGCGCCCATCATTAGGGCATATCCCAGCCAAATAATGCCTCGATCTTTAAAAAGAGATCGGTTCTTGAGCGTTTTGATACCCAGGGTTTCGAGGAAGAGTACGCCGAGCAGAAATAGGGGCGCCATCAACGCCGATACTTTGAGTCCGCCCGCTAGGGCGAAGAAAAAGAACATGCCTACAAGTGCTTTCTTATTCGAATGAACGGCGTAAAGCGCAAGGAAATAGAGTCCGATAAAAACGCTCGAAATGGCTGGGCCATCCGTTAAAAAGCTAACGCTGTAGTACACGTAGGCGGGGGAAGAGTAAATTAATAAGGTGAAAAATTCGGGAATGAGCGACTTCGGAAAAAGTAAACGCATAGACCCATAGGCGCTCACTACTCCGAGCAACAAAATGAGCAAGCCGATAAACCGATAAACGAAATAGGAAGGCCCCGTTAATTTCCAAAGCTGGCCTACCGCGTAATACAAGATTGGCAGTTCTCCAGCGGATTTTCCCGTGGTGTATTCATCACCGAATTGAAGGTGCATTTCAGGTTCCAAAAAGCTGTTCCCTTCGTAATACAAATAGGTAAGCGACACACAATCGGACTGTCGCCAAGTATGCATGTTTCGCGGCCCTATATTTAAAAAACCTCCGAAATCTGCTAGCGTAATAATAAAAAGCAACGCGAGAGTTAGAGCGATTCGATGCTTGAAAATAAAGTTCATGCTTTGGGTTTCAACGCTATTAATTTAATGGCTCGCATCCGATTCAAATGGCCATTTCGGGAATTTCACCTTCCACGACCAAGGTGCCTTCCGTGGCTGCTTTGATCTCGTCTACCGATACTCCGGGTGCCCGCTCGCGCAGTACAAAGCCCCGCTCATCGATATCCAAAACGGCCATATTGGTGACTACGCGTTTAACACACGCAACGCCCGTGATTGGCAGCGAGCATTTTTTCAGCAATTTGCTCTCCCCTGCTCTATTCGTATGCATCATGGCCACGATAATATTCTCGGCGCTCGCTACTAAATCCATTGCTCCTCCCATCCCTTTTACCATTTTTCCGGGGATTTTCCAGTTGGCGATATCCCCTTGGTCCGATACTTCCATCGCCCCAAGTACCGTCAATTGAACGTGTTGACCGCGGATCATGGCAAAACTCGTTGCCGAGTCAAAAAATACCGCTCCGTCAAGAGCGGTGATCGTTTGTTTTCCCGCATTGATCAAATCGGGATCTTCATCACCTTCGATGGGAAAAGGTCCCATTCCTAAAATTCCGTTCTCCGATTGAAACTCGACATTGATGCTGTCGGCGACATAATTCGCGACCAAGGTGGGAATTCCAATTCCGAGGTTCACGTAGTAACCATCTTCTAACTCTTGTGCAATGCGCTTGGCAATTCCGTGTTTATCCAACATATCCAATCGGGTATTTAGTTGCGCGGGCGCACAGTGCGCTGCTCAATTCGTTTTTCATAATCTACCCCTTGGAAAATTCGCTGAACAAAAATTCCCGGGGTATGGATTTCATTGGGGTCTAATGCCCCAGCAGGAACTAATTCCTCTACCTCAGCAACGGTTATTTTTCCTGCCATAGCCATGTTCGGGTTGAAATTGCGGGCGGTTCCTTTGTAAATCAGGTTTCCGGCTTCGTCGCCTTTCCAAGCTTTTACAAAGGCAAAATCGGCCGTTAAAGCGGATTCTAAAATATGTGGCTTGCCGTTAAATTCACGGACTTCTTTTCCTTCGCCTACCTCTGTCCCGTAGCCGGCCGGGGTAAAAAATGCGGGGATACCTGCGCCGCCTGCTCTACATCGTTCGGCCAAACTTCCTTGAGGAATTAAATCGACCTCCAACTCCCCACTGAGCATCAATTGTTCGAACAAGGCATTTTCTCCAACGTAGGAAGAAATCATTTTTTTAATCTGTCTTTTTTGAAGCAACAAGCCCAAGCCAAAGTCGTCGACCCCGGCATTATTCGAGATACAGGTAAGTCCCGTTACTCCAGAATCACGCAAAGCTGAAATGGCATTTTCGGGAATTCCGCTCAAACCAAATCCGCCCAGCATCAATGTCATGTTGTTTTCAATCCCTTGAATTCCTTCTTGCGCATTGGCAACTACTTTCCTTATCATGGGGTTTCCTTTTAAAGTTTGCCCTGCTTTTAAAACAGGTTCCGAATTCCAATCACCGTTTTCAACTCGGTGTTATTAGAATTCAATTTCATCAAAATTAACATTATTCGCCTTCTGCTGCTGATCGTACAAGTCGCAGTCGAGCTGAATAGTAACACCGCCTTCGGGTTCATTGAATTCGTCTTGTGATACTTGAAGTCCGGGGTCGGCATAACACTTATTCATGTACATCGCCCAAATTGGTAAGGCCATTGTTGCTCCCTGGCCGTAGGCTATCGATCTAAAGTGAGCCGCGCGATCTTCGGCCCCAACCCAAACACCTGTTACTAAATTCGGGACCATTCCCATAAACCAACCATCGCTGTGGTTTTGTGTAGTTCCTGTTTTTCCGGCAATCGGGTTCGTGAATTTATAGGGGTATCCGGTAACGACGTCATTGAGGTAACTATAATTTCCATATTGCGTGCGCAATCGAACCCCAGTACCATATTGAGTAACTCCCTCGAGCAAATTTACCGCTGTGTACGCCGTTTCTGCACTCATTACTTCACGCGTCATCGGAGTAAAATCGGCGAGTACGACCCCGTATTTGTCTTCAATCCGCAACACCGCCGTAGGTTTCGTATAAATTCCCTGATTGGCAAACGTTCCGTAAGCTCCTACCATTTCGGCCAGACTCAAATCGGGGGTTCCCAAGCAAATAGCGGGTTGTTCCGGAATATCTCCTTCGACGCCCAAATTCCTCGCCATTTCAATGACCGGTCTCGGACGGACTTGCTTCATTAAAAACGCGGTAATGGTATTTACAGATTCGGCCAGACCTTGTTTCAAAGAAAGCTCACCTCCATATTCGTCATCCGAATTACTCGGTTGCCAATCTTTTAAAAGCCCCCATTGTTCTTTTTCGAATCGAACGGGCACGTTGGGCACCTTGTAGCAGGGTGAATATTTCTTTTGGTCGATAGCAGTTACGTACACAAATGGCTTAAAAGTAGACCCTACTTGCCTTTTCGCTTGGTACACGTGATCGTATTTAAAGTGCTTATGGTCGATTCCACCTACCCAGGCTTTAATGAATCCCGTTTGAGGATCCATGCTTAACACCCCCGCCTGAAGAAAGAACTTGTAGTAGGCAATAGAATCCATTGGTGTCATTACCGTGTCTATTTCGCCTTCCCAAGAAAATACGGTCATCTCGCGCGGGGTATTAAACAAGAGTTCAATACTATCGTTCGATAAATCTTTTTTCTTCGCAATGCGATACCGATCGGTTCTTCGCATGGCCTGACGCATCAACCGATCGATTGCTTTTGTATCTAAATCTTCAAACGGCGCGTTTGTACGTCCTTTCCAGTGGATTCGGAAAACGCGCTGTAAATTGCTCATATGCGCTCGCATCGACTCTTCCGCATACTGTTGCATACGCGAATCAATGGTCGTATAGATTTTGAGTCCGTCCGTGTATAAATTATACTTCGTTCCGTCGGGTTTCGGGTTTTTAGAGATCCAATCGCGCATGTACGAGCGCAAATGCGCTCGGAAATAAGGCGCAAGACCATCGTTGTGCCCTGCTCGTTGATAATCGAGTTCCATGGGGACTTCCATAAGGCTATCCGCCTCAACACGCGACAAAAAATCATTTCGAACCATTTGGCTCAATACCACATTTCGGCGCTGCTCCACGCGCTCTGGAAAGCGGCGCGGATTGTAGAAAGAGGAATTCTTGAGCATCCCAACGAGGGTAGCGGATTCAAGAACGCTAAGGCTGTCGACAGACGTATTGAAATAGATTTGAGCGGCCGATTCAATTCCAACCGCTAGGTTGAGGAAATCATATCGATTCAGGTACATCACTAAGATTTCTTCTTTCGTGTACCGCCTTTCCAACTCCACGGCAATAACCCATTCTTTGAACTTTTGAAAAACACGCTGTACTTGGCTCGCCGCTACTTGTTCTGTAAAAAGCATTTTTGCCAACTGCTGGGAAATGGTGCTCGCACCACCCGCGGTACCCAATTTTGCTACCGCACGGGCCAATCCTTTAAAATCAATTCCACTGTGCGACAAAAATCGTTCGTCTTCGGTGGCAATTAAAGCCTGAGGCAAATACGGTGAAAGCTCTTCGTAGCGAGCGTGGGTTCGGTTTTCCAGAAAGTACTTCCCAATTTGTTTTCCATCGGAGGAAATGATTTCGCTCGCCAAATAGTTCTTTGGATTCTCGAGCTCCTCTACAGTAGGTAAAGGCCCGAACCAGCCCCAGCTCGCCATGAACATAAGTAGGGTGAGGCCCACTATTGGAGCCAAAAGAAGGATCCACAACCATTTTATGAATCGCTTAAAGGAAGGAGCATTTTCAGGCATAGTTCTACTTATCTCGATGCAAAGCTAGTCTAAATCCAACGTCTTCAACGCCTACCAATTGTGTATCGCGCATGGCTTGGGTAATGAATATGGTATAATCACCCGATCCAGGAAAAGTGCCATCGAGCCATAAGGGCAATTGGTATTCCTTAATCGCTCCAATTCCATCGCCCAGTAATTCCCCTCGACTACCTGCGACGCGGTAATTCACAGTATCGAAACGCGAATCACCGTTTGGATATACCTGTTCAATAAAAACAAATAGGTTTTGATATGGATACGATTCGTTGAGTCGGAGTCCTAAAAATCCGTCATACGATTGAATACTATCTTCGCTTGATACCGAAAAGGTTTGCACACTATCCATGTGCCAGCCATTGGAGCCAACGGAATGGTAGTCTTCGTAAACGCGTGTTGAATCACAACTCGTCAAACCGGCAAATAGAGCAAAGATGGCCAGTGCTTTAATTTTTATTCGGTGCACGATTGGGTCTTTTTTTACGTCTGTTTCCTTTATTTCGATTGCCTTTAGGTTTCTTCTTGTCGAATCTTTTTAGATCGTCCTGTCCGACAACATTCTTGAAATCGAGCCGCTTGGTTTCTTCTTTTTCTTCGCAGAAATCTTCCAAGCATTTGGGTCGTTCACCGGCTTTATTGAGCCTTAGGATTTCCGAAACCGAATTCCTCTTCAATTCAACGAAGGCAGAGAACTCGCCAGTATAGCAATACCACATAACTCCTCTGAAAATATCCATTTTAACGAAACGCGCTTCCCCTTTCTCGGTTTTCAACCGGACATTCGTGTCGGGGAAGGTCTTAAACTCTTCAAGATAGGCATCGAGTTCGTAGTTCAAACAGCATTTAAGCTTACCACATTGGCCTGCCAATTTTTGCGGGTTTAGCGCTAACTGCTGATAGCGAGCAGCGGCCGTATTTACCGATCGAAAATCGGTTAGCCAGGTGGTACAACAGAGCTCCCGGCCACACGATCCAATACCTCCCAAACGTGCCGCTTCTTGGCGAGCCCCGATCTGACGCATTTCGATACGAACACCGAACTCGCGGGCTAAATCTTTAATAAGCATCCGGAAATCAACACGCCCATCGGCTGTGTAAAAGAACGTCGCTTTGTTATCATCGCCTTGAAATTCAACATCTGAAATTTTCATTTTCAGCTTTCCTTTCAGCGCTAATTCTCTTGCTTTATACATCGTGGGCACTTCGCGCTCCTGAGCGCGTTGCCATTTTTCTATATCTGATTGAGAGGCCTTGCGGTATACCTTTTTGACTTCGTGTGATTCGTGATCAATTTTGCGCTTGCGCATTTGTAGCCGAACCAATTCGCCTGTAAGTGATACCGTTCCGATATCGTGTCCAGGACTTCCTTCTACCGCAACTACATCACCCATTACCATGGGTAATTCATTCTCGTTCCGATAGTATTCTTTACGCCCGTTTTTAAAACGGACTTCTACACAGTCAAACTTCTTTTGACCTGCCGGCGTTTCCATATTCGCCAGCCAGTCGTAAACAGCGAGCTTGTCGCATCCTCCAGATGAACAAGTACCGTTGTTTTTACATCCCGCAGGAAGGCCCCCACCACTCGAACAACTACTGCATGCCATGGTGCTTTCCTCTTTTTAATCGTAAGGAGTAAAGCTACTTTAAATTGACTAATGAACAAAAAGAAGGAGGGGTGGCTATTTCTGATGTAAATATCGGTTCATCAGAATGCCCAGATCGAGCAGTACTATTTTCGGATTTCCGTTACGCTCTATATGGTAGTCCGCTCTATTAAGCTCTTCCATGATGTCGGCAATATTGCCTCCGTGAATGAATTGTGCAAAATTCTCTAGCTGAAATTCGGGTCTATTCAGGTCTATTCTTTTGAGTCGTTTTAAATCGTAATTCACCATTAATGCATCGCGTAAAACCCCGCTTGTGAATTGAAGGAACTGCCGAATTCGCTCGCGGCCCATTTTACTCAATTCTTCCGTGAGTGCTACTAAATCGCCTGGTTTGCGGTGAGCCACGTAGCTTTTTCGGATAAACTCAACGAAGGCTTGAGCGTGTACTTCATGATCGCCGCTTGAGCGAAGTAAGGAGAGCGCCTTCGGATAATTCCCATCGGCCATGGTAAGCACAGAATTCGCTTCTTGATCGTTGAAGCCATCGCGCCGTAAGGCGCTAATGATTTCGTCATCAGAAATTCTGTGTAGGCCAATAGTTTGTGTTCGTGAACGAATGGTTCCTAATAGCGATTCTTCATCGTCGGTCACCAACAGGAAAACCGTTTTGGGTGGTGGCTCCTCAATAATCTTGAGCAGTTTATTCGCCGTAGGTACGTTCATCCGTTCGGCCATCCAAATAATCATCACTTTGAAATCGCTCTCGTAGGGTTTCAATTGTAAGCGAACCAAAATATGAAGGGCTTCATCTTTATTGATGATGGCTTGTTTGTTCTCGACGCCCAAATATTCAAGCCATTCGAACAGTGTACCGTAGGGTTTCTCCGTTAAAAAAGCCCGCCACTCTTCGAGGAACTTCGAACTGATTGGGTCCTTTTTAACTTTCGG
>ENA-OUOG01001795-OUOG01001795.1-marine-metagenome-genome-assembly--contig:-NODE-1795-length-23782-cov-5.801181_pt1 | contig 23782 bp, 27 predicted proteins | sample MGYA00248635_ERZ508505 | MGnify/ENA primary metagenome ERZ508505 (study PRJEB26176, sample SAMN06267871) | marine metagenome | isolation source: Saanich Inlet, British Columbia, Canada | place: Pacific...
GGACTTGTCTGCTGCTTAGGCAGCGAGAGCGAAGTCGGTGCGCTTAGTATTGGCACCTATATTTTGCAGAGGGCGTTAACGAGATAACTCTGCATTCTCGGCCCGCTTCCCTATGGACACACAAGCAATGTCGAAACCGATCATCCCCTTGATGTCCCACCAGAAGGTGGAAGCGAATGGTGCGCTATGGAATTAGGAACCCGCGTGTGCAGAAGCACTCTCTCACTATAGAGCGAGCATCTATGCAGAAGCTAGGCACCGCTAGTCGCCGAGAGACCGTCTGGTGGACATTGCCCGCTGCGCTTCCCGATCATCTTGCTTCTTGCGTAACGCGTGACGTTTGTCATATTCCTTCTTGCCCTTGGCCAGCGCGAGCTCAACTTTGGCTCTACCGTCCAAAAAATAGATCTTCAACGGCACCAGCGTGTATCCGCCGGCAGAAACCCGATGTGCAAGCTTCACTATTTCTTGCTTGTGAAGGAGCAACTTCCTCTTACGCCTGGGGGCGTGATTAGTCCAAGTGCCCTCGGTGTACTCGGGGATGTGAACAGCCTCTAACCACGCCTCGTTGCCCTCGATGCTTCCGTAAGCGTCAACAAGCGACGCGCGCCCAGCGCGCAATGATTTGACCTCGGTACCAGTCAACACCAGGCCCGCTTCCACGGTGTCCTCAATGTGATAGTCGTAGCGGGCTTTGCGGTTGGTGGCGACCACTTTTTCGCCAGAATCCTTCGGCATGGTCACCCCCTTCTCGCCCACTCGACGCGTGATTGTGCCCGCAACCCGAGCAGACGCCACAGTTTAGCGCCAGAGGAAAACGCCAGAGCGGGCTAGGCCCTCAGATACCGGGTGATTGACACGTAGGAGGCCACAACGGCGAGCCCGATGCCGGTAGCAAACAAGAACGGCATCGCGGCAAACGCGTCTGAGGTCTGAATGAACACCGTTGCGGGTAACGCTTCGCTCAAATAACCCTGAACAAAGACCCGCACGATTCCCCAAATAGTGAGCGAGGCGAGCGCTGCACCGAGCGCCGCCGCCACAATTCCCTCCAACACAAAAGGAGTTTGAATAAAGCGGTTGGACGCCCCGACCAGGCGCATAATCGCAAGCTCTCGTCTTCGCGAGAACGCGCTCAGCCTGATGGTGGTCGCAATCAGCAGCGCAGCAGCAAGCAGCATCAATCCAGCCACCGCCACCGCGGTCAAGCTACCCGCATTCAAGAGCGCAAAGATTTGGTCTAGGTAGCTTCGCTGGTCCACCACGCTCTCCACCCCGGGAAGACCCGCAATGGCTTCAAAGATCAAATCGCTTTGTTCCGGGTTCACCAGGTTGATCCAGAAAGTCTCGGGCAGAAGCTCGGGTGACACCAAGTCCACAACCGCACTGTCAGCGAACTGGTCCTGGAAGTTCTCGAATGCCTGTTCGCGGTCTTCGAAATAAAAGCGCTCGATGTAGGGATCGAGAGTGGATGATTCGAGGCGCTGTTCGATCGCGGTTTTTTGATCTGGGCTCGCAGCCGCCTGGTCGCACCCGCCCAAAGTGGAGAAGTCCGTGCACAGATACACCGCTACTTGTGCGCGATCAAACCAATAGTTCTTCATCTGGTTGACCTGAGCTTGGAGCAAGATCGCGGTGCCCACGAAGGTCAGTGAAATGAACGTCACTAAGACAATGGACACCACCATCGAGAGGTTCCTCGACAGGCCCGCAGCGACCTCCCGAAGGACGAAGCCGAGTCTCACGCGCGAAGCTCCCAGGGGAAGGCGGACGCAACATCATCGGGGTCGCTGGTTTTTGCCACCGGCAAGGGGGTGGGCTCGTCAACATTCTCCGTGATGATGGGAATGGGAGCAGTGTCAAGCTCCCCCAGAGGAATGGCGCTCGTTTCGTACCCGCCCTCGTGCTCGTCACGCACGATCCGACCGCCGGCAATTTCAATTACTCGGCGCTGCATTTGATTCACGATGCCCGAATCGTGGGTTGCCATAATCACGGTTGTTCCCGAGGCATTAATGCGCGACAAGACATTCATAATTCCCGCACTGGTCGCAGGGTCCAAGTTTCCGGTCGGCTCATCAGCCAACATGATTGCTGGCTTATTGACGGCCGCCCGGGCAATAGCGACGCGCTGCTGCTCTCCGCCGCTGAGTTCATGCGGATAGTTTTTGGCTTTTTGCGCCAGGCCCACGGTCTGCAAAATATCCGGCACTGCCTCGTGGATGAAGCCCGGGCTCTTGCCGATGACCCGAAGTGTGTAGGCAACGTTGTCGAAGACTGTCTTTTGAGGAAGAAGCCGGAAATCTTGAAAAACGACACCCAGGCTTCGTCGGAAAAGAGGGATTTTGCGGCTGGAAATTCGTCTCAAATCTTGTCCGAGAACGTGGATCTCGCCCGCGCTCGGTCGCTCCTCTTTGAGAATCAGGCGGAGAAAACTTGACTTGCCCGAGCCGGAGGCTCCGACAAGAAAGACAAACTCGCCCGCTCCGACATTAACGCTGACGTTGTTGAGCGCAGGTTTGGGAGCACCTCGATATATTTTCGAGACATCTTCAAAGAGAATCATGGCGCTCTCAGCCTAGATTCTCGGGTATTTGAAAGGCTTCTACGACACCCGGGCGGAGCTTTTACGCCATCTGATCCCCGCTTGAAGAAAGCCATCAAGATCACCGTCAAAAACGGCACTCGGGTTGTTCACCTCATGCTCAGAACGGAGGTCTTTCACCATTTGGTAGGGGGCGAGAACGTAGCTCCGCATTTGGTCACCCCAGCTTGCCGTGATGGTGCCGGCGATTTCTTTCTTTTTTGCCGCCTCTTCCTCTTTTGCAATGAGCAGTAACCGACTCTTCAGAACCCGGAGAGCGGCAGCTCTGTTCTGGATTTGGCTTTTTTCGTTCTGGCAGCTGACGACTATGCCCGAGGGCAGGTGAGTAATCCGAACCGCGGAATCCGTGGTGTTCACCGACTGGCCTCCTGGACCCGAGGATCGAAACACATCAACGCGAATATCGGTCTCCGGAATCTCGATTTCGGTGGCTTCCTCCATGAGGGGAACCACTTCAACAGCGGCAAACGATGTTTGCCGCTTCCCGGCAGAGTTGAACGGGCTCATCCGAACCAGCCGGTGTGTTCCCGCCTCGACACTGAGGGTCCCAAAGGCGTAGGGCCCATCCAATTGAATCGTCGCACTCTTGATGCCTGCTTCTTCGGCGTAGCTGGTGTCTAACACAGCGACAGAGAAGTCATGAGATTCCGCCCACCGGACATACATTCGCAGCAGCATCTCAGCAAAATCAGCAGCATCTACACCACCGGCACCGGCGCGAATCGTGATGATGGCGGGGGCGGCATCAAATTCGCCATCGAGGAGAGTCTGAATTTCCATAGCGCCCAGCAGTTTTTCGAGAGAGTCGAGTTCCTCGTCAACTTCTGTGGCCGATTGGGCGTCACCCTCCTCACGAGCCATCTCCACGAGCACATCGAGATCACTCAATCGCGAACGAACGTCAAGAATGCGATCCAGGTCGCTTTGTCGGTGGCTGAGGGAGCTTGTGATGGATTGTGCTCGCTCGGGGTCATCCCACAGGGAAGGCTCAGCGGCAAGCTCCGAGAGCTTGGCTATTTCAGCTTCGAGGGAGTCCGGCTCAAGAACCGCTTCGATGGTGGAGAAGGTGGAACGAAGAGCACTGATTCTTGCCGGTACCTCGTGCTCACTCATCGCCTCAGACTAGCTGAGGCCCGCAAAGCTGGTGCTGGGCAGATCCTTCTCTCCGGCCTCCAGGGCGGCTATCACGGTGGCCACAACTTTCTCCGGCGCAAGTCCTGCTGGGAAGGCCGGCGCGACCCCCGCAAGAGGGTGCTGGGACAGCTGCGTTTCGGTGTGCCCTGGGCGGGCATCGACCAATCGGATGCCCTGTCGACGCAACTCGCGACCGGCAGCCACACCAAAGGCATGAAGCGCAGACTTCACGGCCGAATAGGGCGCCATACCCGCCGTGGGAGACTCTGCCACCACGCCACTAAGGCTCAGAGCAAATGGTGACCCACCGTTTGCGGCGGACGCCGCCAACGACGGCGTGGACGCGCGAACCACGCTCATCCAGCCGCGGGTGTTCACGTGCCAAAGGGCATCGAGTACCTCATCGGCGTAATCACTCACCGGGCCAAACGCCACAGCGCCGGCGGCGTAAATAACCCCATCGAGCTGCCCGTAGGCGTTCAGAGCAGTCTGCACAAAGTTTTCCGCTGCCCCCGGAGTTGCGATGTCGCCCACAGCGCTCGCGCCCGCAATACCTAGAGCGCTGAGCTTGTCTTGGCTGCGCGATGTCAACGTAAGCCGTGCGCCCTGGGCGCTCAGCTGCCGGGCAAACTCTGCGCCCAGACCACCTGTTGCGCCAACGATAAGAAGAGAGGAGCTTTGGATTGTCATTCCGTCATAGTGCCAGAGAAAGCTCCGGGCAAGCCTGGAGCTCAGCGGATAAAAGCCTGCGAGCGAGCCTCGGCACGGATCCGCAGCGATACGGGAAAGAACGCGGAGGCAACAGGTGGCCTCCACAGGCTGGAGAGCTCCACCTCAGCACTACGCCCGTCCCGGGTTTCGGCGCGCTCAACACGAAGAGAGTCAAAGCCCGAGAGATCGGTCATCGAGAAAAACTGTGCCACGGATTCTCGAACCCGAGGAGACTCGAGGGTCACCACAATCCCGTCGACACCTTGTCGTAAGCGTGCCGGGTCAAAGCTCTCTGCCCCGGCCAGTGCTGCGCTATCGGCCAGAGCAAACAGCCGGTGCCTCTCGATGAGAAGCGATGTTGCGGAACTCACCCCAAAAATGATCACGAGAATCAGCACAATTGCCCCGCCCAGAAGGGGCAACATGCTTCCCCGCTCGTTCATCCCTGTCCGCCATAGGTCGAAACAATGCCCGACGCTTCACTGACGACCAACCGAGTGGGGGCACCCCAGTCACCGGGCAGCAGGCTCGTCGAGAAAATAGGCGCATCCACGCCCACGCGAATGGTCACTCGGGTCCCAGGACTAACACACGGCTGACGCGAACACCGTCGCTCGAGCAGCGCGATGTCGGTGAGCCCGTGATTGGCTAACGCAATCCTCACAGCACTCTCAGCCCGCTGTGCTGAACGGGAGCCCTCTGCCCCTTCGGTGAAAACCCGGACGGCGTTGCGCGCGGCCGCTTCGGTGGCGAGCGATGCACCCTGCAGTGACGCGAGGCTCAAAGCGAAATAGAGAACGGGAAGGAAAATAACGACAGAGAGAACCAGAAATTCCAGGCTGGCCCGGCCCGCATCAGGAGATTCATGAAATCGGGTCCAGGGGAGCATGGGCCACCACCTCCAATGTGCCAGGGGAACTCCATACGCCAAAGAGTGGCACTGGGGCGACGATTGTGACCTTCACGGTGGGAACCCCTTCCACCGTGGCATTCGCAAACCCAATGTTCTTGGCATACGAGCCGGAGAGTGAATGGGTAATGAGCTCACGGGTCACCTGACGAGCTTGCTGTTCGCTCACGTCTAGCAAGCTGGCCTGCCTGGCCCCCTCAGCGGCAGCGGACGTCAATACGTGGCGCGAATAACCCATCATCACCACCTGCAGAAGACCAAGAACCAAGGCGACTAGAAGCGCACTGACCAGGACAAATTCTGCGGGTGCGTTACCCCGCTCGGTCACACTAGAACCCCGTGACGCGATTGATCGCCTGCTCAAACACCCCGGAAAGGGCTGGCCCAGCGGCAGACCAAATCACGACAACCAGCCCCGCGGTCATGAGAGTAATCAGCACCCAGCCAGGTACGTCACCGCGTTCTCGCGACAGATCAACTAACGGATTCATCGATTGTCCTTTCTGTGCCCTGGCCGCCAGGTTAGAAGATGACGCTCACTCCGGGCAGGAGTTATCCCCAGCCCGGGCGGGACCTTTTACTCCTGGCGCCAGATCAGCGCAAGGTAGCTATCCACTACGAGGGCGATTCAACCTGGAGCCCAAGGCTCTCCGCCGCTTCCGCGAACTTTCGATCGTAGGTCAGGATCCCCGACAACTGGGTCTGCCAGGACACTGCCGTAGCGAGGTGCAGGGCATCAAGGCTCCGAACACCAAGATTTCCCACCAGTGTTCCCGCCATGTCACAGATGTGTGGTGAGATCCGAAACAAGACGACCGCGCCAAGAACCCGCAACCCGTCGGCTGGGGGTAATCCAGCCCGCTGTACCGTACCCATCAGTTCTGTTCTCAGCAGGTCTGAGGAGATGAGCCCTCCGGGCCGAGCACCGAGGAACTCCACTAGTGCTGACGTTTCGCTCTCCGGCTTCACAAGCTTCACCGCCGCAGAAGCATCGAGGTAAAAGGTCACGCCCGGTTGTCCTCGCGCATCACTGTGAGGATGTCACTCAGCACCGACGTGGGTGGCCCCTCTGGGACACCACTAAGCAGTTCATCAAGCGATACCGAGGCGGCGCTGGCCTGTCCCGAGGCGATGGCTTGATCGATAGTCATCTCAGCGAGGGGGACCATTCGAGCGACAGGGGTGCCGCGATCAGTCACCACGATCGAATCGCCTGCTCGCACGCGAGCAACCACCTCCGAGGCGTTCTGCTTAAGTTCACGAATTCCCACCGTCAGATCTTCCATGTTCTACAATGTAGCACTTATCCCTATCCGGCCTTAAAACCCGAATTGGAGAGCCTCCAGCCCGGGATAGACGGCAAAAATGACCGTCACCGGAAGGATGAGCAACACCATCGGCACCAGCATTCTTACTTCGGCTTTACCGGCTTTCTCGACGAGGCTGCGCGAATAGTCATCACGCGCATCCACGCTGTGTGCGGTCACCACTTCAGCGAGCGGCGCACCCTGATCGAGCGCTTGGGCAAGATGCTCGACGAACGCCACCACCCGGTCACTACCAATGTTCTGGGCAGATTCACGAAGTGCTCCAGCCAGTGGGGCCCCGAGCTCTACTTGGGCCATGACACGTGCCCATTCGTGCCCCAACTCTCCGCGCGCGCGCTGTGACACTCGCGCGAGTGCTCGCGGCAGGGAATCCCCCGCGGCCAGAGCAAGACCCAACAGTTCGATGACCGTGGGGAACTCCTCAGCGATGCGAGCCGCCCGAATACTCGCCTGCCGGCGTAATCGATAATCCACCCACCCCACCGATCCCACACCACCCACGAGGATGCCACCGAGGCCCAGTGCAGGCACGGCGAGAGATCCGAGCGTAGCCAGCACGGTGCCGAACACTCCGCCCACCACAGAACCGATCACCGCTCGCATCACTCGGTCCTGGCGAAAAGCTTGAAAAGACTCCGCGCGGCCTGAAGCGCGAAATACTGCCTCCTGGGTCTCTTGACCACCCAAAAAACGATCCATCTTTCCTACCCACCGAGAAAGACTCGGGGAAAGCACATACCCGGCAACCGAGAGAGGGTCCTCCAGGGTGGGTTTCACCAGCTCTCTCGCCACAGGTGACACATCCCACAGCGAAGGCGCGAGGGACTCGGAAAGGCTGACCTTCCTGTGCTGGGGGACCAGCGCTGACGCCACGGCCCAAAGCCCAGAGCCAAAGGCCAGGCCAATCAGCCAGGCTTCTGGGCTCACGCTATCCACCGCTCACTCTCGGGGAGAGCACCGATCGATTTCATTATGCGGTATGCCACAGTGCTGACGAGAGCGCCCACCACCAAAATGACGGTTCCCTCCACGCTCTGATACGCACCGACCGTTTGTTCCCTGGTGGCAATCACGGCCAACACAATCCACGGCTCACAGAGTGCCAGCAGCGCAGCGGACCTAATCCACGATTGGGCCGCCCGCGCATCCTCTCGGACCGCAAGGTCAGAGCGGACACTGTGTTGCAGCTGCAACAAAACGCCCGGCACGTCCGTTCCTCCGACTTCGTGGGCCATGCGTAGAACCTGGCAGATTCGGTCGCTCACCGGATTTGCCCACCGGGTGGCCAATTCCGCCAGAGCGGTGTCCGTATCCATTCCGCGATTGATGGACACCCGGAACTGGCTCACACCCGCACGGATATCCGGGGGCAACGTGTCCGGCAGAGCCATCATGGCGGTGGTCACATCGGAGCCTGACCGCATCCCCGCCCGCAGATGATCGATGACACCCGGCCACGCCTGTTGCAATCGACGGTAGCGAGCCTCGCGCTGCTTTCTCACATATCCCATGCCCGCAAACCCCATGGCGACAACCGCGAAGAGAGCCAACACCGGTATTGGAATGAGGAGAGCCACCAGGGCGCCGATACTGAGGGCAACGAGTGACGCGGTCACGATAAACATCGATGGGCTGACTCGCGGATGACCCGCCTCCGTCAATAACCGCTGGAGCTTTGCCGCAGCACGCGCGCGAACGACGGGGCGCTCAGGTGTTGGAGCCTGTGCCGCGGAAAACAACACGGTGTCCGCCAGCAACCACAGGCCAAGCCCGAGGAGCGCCCCCAGCACCAGCGCGATGGGGTCAATCACGTCGGTGCCACTCGCGCAAGGGACCTGCTTCTGCAGTCAAAACTGGTGGTGGCCTCGACCACACCATCCGAGACCTCACCAGTGGGGTGAATGATTTCGCGGACCCGACGCTGCCCATCCCGTACGCGCTCCACATGCACGACGGCGTCGATGGTGCCCGCCACCGTGGGGAGAACGAAGGAATGGTCGATGTTCCGCCCCGCCAGCAAAGGAAGGGTGGAAATTTTCAGGAGAGCATGCCGGGCGCTCTTGGCGTGCAGGGAACACATTCCCGGGAGTCCTGAGTTCAGCGCAATCAACAAATCGAGTGCTTCCGCCTCCCGAACCTCCCCCACCACGAGCCGGTCCGGTCTCATCCGAAGAGCCTCCTTAACCAATCGGCGAAGCGATACCTCGCCAGTCCCCTCGAGGTTTGCACCGCGAACCTGCATGGCGACGTGATCACTGCGATCCAGGTTGAGCTCAAAGGTCTCCTCGACCGTGATGATGCGCTCCTGGTCGGGAACAGCATCGAGCAGAGCAGTGAGAAAAGTGGTTTTTCCCGCTTGGGTGGCACCAGAGACCAACACGCTTTTGCCTTCCCGGATCAGTCCGGCCAGAAAGTGTGCGGCCTGCAAGCTGAGCGCCTGGCCCCTGACGAGATCCTCCAGAGTGCGCAGTCCCGTGTGGAACTTCCGAATGTTAAACGACCAGTGGTGTTTGGTGATGTCAGGGATCACCACATGCAACCGCGAACCATCCGGCAGAGAAGCATCCACAAAGGGCTGTGACATATCCACCCGTCGGCCTGTGTGGCGAAGCATCCTCTCCACCAGGCGACGAATTTCCAGGGCTGACAGCGCAATGTCCACGCGCCTGCTCACTCCGGCCGAGGCGCAAAAGACCGCATCGGGACCGTTCCCCCAGATTTCTTCAATCTTTGGGTCATCCAGCAGCGGCTGGAGGGCCCCAAAGCCGTGGAGCTCATCGGCGAGATGTGATTCAAGTTCGACCGCGTCGCCCGAGAACCCGGACTCCGCCACGGCATCCCGGGCGAGCGAGTCGACATCGTCCCCCGATTCCCGAATGTTCGCTCTGACACGATCCGCGAGCGAACCAATTAATGGGTGTTGTGAGCGCATAACGCCCAGACTGGCGTGCCACAGCCCGCCAGGGAGGACTTATCCCCAGCTACAGACCGAGAACAGCTCCTGCGACGAGGAAGTAAATTACAAGCCCGGTGGCATCGACCAGGGTCGTCACCAGCGGTGCGGAAATCACTGCTGGGTCAATGTTGAGTGCTTTTGCCATCAAGGGCATCACGGCACCCACGGTTGCCGCCCAAATACAGACCAGGACAACCGAAATACCCACGGTGGTTCCCACACCCCAACCCGCAACGAGAGACCCGGCACCAAAAGCCAGCGACCCCAGAACCACGCCCAACAAGACTCCCACTCGCGATTCACGCCAGGACACCCGTAGGGCGTCTGAGGGCCGCACTTCACCCACCGCGAGCGCACGAACGGCGCTTGTAGCTGCCTGAGCCCCGACGTTGCCTCCGGTTCCCACAAGAAGCGGGATAAAGAGCGCCAATGCTGTGACCGCTTCGAGGGATCCCTCGAAAATTTGGAGGACTGACACCGTCAGGGTGGAGGCCACAATCAAAATCAGCAACCAGACGACTCGAAGACCCGCCAGGCGAATGGGACTGGCTGAGAGGTAGTGGCCCGAGGACGGCAGTGTTGCGGCCTGCCGGGCGACATCTTCTGTGTCGGCTTCTTCGATGACTTCGAGCGCGTCGTCCACCGTCAGTACGCCCAGCACACGCTCCTCGGAGTCGAGGACGAGCAGTCCCAGACGGTTGGTTTCCTGCACGAGACGCGCAGCACGCTCCGCTTCGTCCGTGACAGCGATACTTGGGGCTTCGCGATCAGCAATATCCCCAGCGGTGAGCTCGTTGGGTGCCATGACAACCTGGCTCAAACCCAAGAGGCCCACCATTTTCCTCTCGCCATCCACCACCGCCAGGATGTCGATAGTTTCGGCATCGTGCCCTTTCCGGCGCACAACATCCAAAATCTCACCCACGGGCGTGCCCTCGGGCACGGTCACGACCTCGGGGCTCATGACGCGTCCCACCGATCCTTCGGGATAGCCCAGGAGCGACGCCGTCATGGCGCGCTCCTTCGGGCTCAAACCTTGAAGAACTCGGCGGACAAAAGTGGCTGGAGCTTCGCCGAGCATTCGAGCGCGGTCATCTGGGTCCATCGATTCGAGCGTGTCGCGGAATGCTTGATCGCGCATCCCCGCGAGCAACTCCTGCTTCTGGGAGGAATCGAGCTCTTCAAACACCGCCAGCGCACGGTCGCGGCGCAGCACCCGCCACACCAGGGCTGAGTTCACGGCGTCTAGTCGAGTGAACTCCTCAGCAATATCGTGTGGGGCTTTTCCTTCTAACCACCGCGCGATGTCACTGACGTGGCCTTGGTTAAGGGCCTCTTTGAGCTCGATGTCGTCAAAGTTGTCCATTAGTCACCGCCATGGGCTTTGTGCTCGGTAATGGCCGTGTGGGCCTGGGCGCTTTCGTTGTGCTCAACCACCACCTTGTACTCGGCGGCAATGATGCCCTGGGTTGAGCGATAACGACTCTGAAGCCTGCTCGAGAATGTGAGCAGCAGAATGCCTGTGAGCATTCCCACGCCCGCCCCAATCACCACACCGGCGATGATGGGGGTCGCAAAGTCATCGGGGCTCAGAATCACGACCACAAGTCCCGCAAGAAGCCCCAACCACGAACCACTCATGGCGGAAGATAACGCTGCCCTCCCGTATCCCACGCGACCGATGACGCGCTCCACGACGCGCGGTTCACTCCCCACAATGGACAGGGCGTTCGGTCGCACGTCGTGCGCGATAAGCGTCTGAACCAAATGTTGGGCATCCGCATACGAATCAAAGGACTCGAGGGTTTCCCCGACCGGCATCGTCACAACAGCGTCCCTCCGACGCGACGATTTTCCGATCTGTTGGCTCACCCCTTCATTCTCCCACTGCGCTCACCTAGGCTGGGAACCAATCCGAGGGGGAACCAATCGTGGCGCTCAACACTGACCAGGTGACCGCTGCCCTGGCCACTGTCACCGATCCCGAGCTTCGTGCCCCGCTGACGGAGCTCGACATGGTGGGGGACATCACCATCACCACTGACGCGCTTTCTGTTGAGATTCGCCTCACCATCGTCGGCTGCCCCGCAGCGGATCGCATTGAAAGCGACACCCGCCAAGCCCTTCAATCCGTGTTGGGAGGAAGGCGCCTGGACCTCACCGTCGGGGTAATGACCACGGACCAACGAGGAGCGCTTGTTGCCCGCCTGCGCGAGGGAAGACCAGCCACCAACCCGTTCACTCCCGACTCCCTGACCAGGGTGATTGCGGTCACCAGCGGCAAGGGAGGGGTCGGCAAATCGAGCCTCACAGCGAACCTCGCCGCTGCGGTGTCGAAAGAAGGGTTTAGCGTCGGCATTATTGATGCCGACGTGTTTGGTTTTTCTATTCCTGGCCTGCTGGGACTGGACGCCACCCCACCCACCCGAATTGACGACATGATGTTGCCGCCCATCGCCCACGACATCAAAGTGCTATCGATTGGCATGTTTCTTGGCTCTGACCAAGCGGTTGCGTGGCGGGGCCCTCTTCTCCACCGCACGCTCCAGCAGTTCCTCACCGATTCCTACTTTGGGGACCTTGATTTTCTGTTCCTAGATTTACCGCCCGGCACCGGGGATATTGCTATTTCGGTGGGGCAGCTTCTCCCCCACGCGGAGATTCTGGTGGTTACCACTCCGCAACCCTCGGCCTCCGATGTTGCGTGGCGCTCGGGTGATGTTGCCCGCCAAACGGGCCAGAGGGTGCTCGGTGTGATCGAGAACATGTCGAGCACCATTGGGGTGGGTGGGGAAACCCTCAACTTCTTCGGCGAAGGCGGGGGTCAGATTGTGGCGGACAAACTGGATGTTCCGTTGCTGGGGTCGGTTCCCTTGTCAACGAGCCTTCGACAAGCAGGTGATGACGGAACACCGCTCGTACTGAGCCACCCCGAAGACCCGCTCAGCGACATCATGTCTACGCTCGCCCGGGCCATCATTCGGGGAGGGCCGAGCAAGGCTGGCAAAGGGTTGCCGGTGTCACTGAAGTCGAACTAGCTCACGAGCAGTGCGATGACAGCTACCGTCAGTGCACTCGCCACCAGGAGGCCTAATGGCCTCCCTGGGATTTTTTGCGACAAGAGACTGCCGATCACAACCCCGGGTAACGAGCCAATCAGCAGGCTTCCCAGCAGAGCAAAATCGACAATTCCTGCCATCAGGTAAGCACCGCTAGCAACAAGTGCGATGGGAATCGCCAGGAGCAAGTCGGTTCCGACGAGTTTGTGCGCGCGCGTTCCCCGCGGGGAAAGCTGGGACAACAGAGCCATCCCCAGCGCGCCCGCACCTACAGACGTGAGCGACACAGCAAGTCCTATCCCGGCGCCGCCCGAGACGGCTTTGGTTCGATCCACAGTGTGGGAGCCGATGTCAGCAGACGGCTCTGACCGGGCGAGGTGGCGCCGGAAAAGACTGAATGCCGCGAGAGCCACGATTGCAGCCAGTGGATAGGTCAGCCACTCGACTACCTGGTCGCTCCGAACAAGAGCGACGACGAGTGCTGCTCCGACGAGTGCACCAACTACGCCTCCGATCCACAACGGTCGCAGGAGAGTCCATTGAATGTGTCCGGCACGCATGTGCGCCAACCCGCCCACGGTTTTGGTGATGGTTGCGTAAAGCAGGTCTGTCGCAATCGCGACCGGGGCGGAGATGCCGAAGCCAACAATCAGGATGGGGGTCATGAGCGCGCCCGCGCCCACCCCGGTCAGCCCTACCAGGAGACCAATGAGCACGGCGATGGCGCTCACCCACGGGAGGAATTCCATAGCATCACTATGTCTCAAACAGCAGAAATAATCAATTACTTGATAAATAGAGTCTGTAAAATAGCAATTTTCTGGTATACATGTTTTTTGTGACAGACATTTCCGTAGAAGCACTCGCACTCAACGGGTCGGTGTGGAGCGCCAAGTCGCTGCAGTCGACACTGGCCGAGCAAGGTTCAACCCTCTCTCTGAGAAGCGTCCTTCGGTCTGTTCGCGAATCCTGGTCGCCCTGGCTCGTCACCTCTGCCGAGAACGTGACCAATCGCGACAATCAGCCTTTCAACAAACTCGTGGCGGAACCCCTCCATCAGTGGTCCCAGAGCAAGAGGCGACCACTAGAAATACTTCAACTTGGCACCCTGCACGGCCAATCGATTGTGGCCCTCAGTGACCTGAAAGGGCGGGTGCTCTGGAAAGCAGTTGACGAGCGTGAGCCACACGCCATGACGGAGGCCGTGCGAGAGCTGTTGGAATCTCGCCCCGGAAAATATGCAGTCCTGCCCCACGGGAACGCGTCACTCCTTCTGGATACGACAAACCTTCCCGAAAGAGTGGAGGACCTCTCCAGCCTGTTGCCTCCCTCACAATTCGCGCCGTCTCCTCCGGCACCATCCCCGCGCGGGTCGTCTACGTCCTACTTGGACGCTCTCGAAGCTGAAAGCATTGAGATTATCCGCGAGGCGTACTCGGCAGCGGAAAAACCCGGGATGCTTTTCTCGATGGGCAAAGACAGCATGGCGATGCTGACGTTAGCAGCGAAGGCGTTTGCCCCCGCCCCAATCCCTTTCCCCCTGGTAATTATCGACACGCGATGGAAATTTCAGGATATGTACCGTTTCCGCGCCCACCTCGAAGCCCGGGAGGACCTTTCCACGATTGTCTATGTGAACCCAGAGGCGATCGAGCGAGATATGAATCCGTTTGATTTTGGCTCGGCAACCCACACGGACGTCACAAAAACGCAAGCGTTGAGAAAAGTCCTCGACGAACATCGTTTTGATTTTGTGTTCGGCGGGGCACGACGGGATGAGGAAAAATCCCGAGCAAAAGAGCGGATCTTTTCACCTCGGAGCGCCAACCACGGTTGGGATCCCAAAACACAACGCCCCGAGCTCTGGAACCTTTACAACACTGCTCTCTCGAATGGGCAAACCATGCGAGTCTTCCCAATTTCGAACTGGACCGAAGTTGATGTCTGGCGCTATCTCGAGAGAGAAAACGTTGACCTTGTTCCGTTGTACTTTTCCCGCCTGCGCCCCTACGTGGAGCGCAACGGAGCCCTCATCATGGTCGATGATGAACGCTTCCCGCTCGAACCCGCCGAGAAAGTTCACCTCGACTACGTTCGGTTTCGCACACTGGGGTGCTATCCCCTCACCGGCGGCGTGACGTCACGAGCAACCACAGTCGGGGAGATATTGACGGAGCTCGAGAACTCCAGGGTCTCGGAGCGCAGCTCGCGGGTCATTGATTTCGACAAGGGCGCCAGCATGGAACAGAAGAAGAAGGATGGGTACTTCTGATGCTCAAAGACGTGTTGACAATCACGACCGCTGGCAGTGTGGATGATGGCAAAAGCACGCTAATCGCCCGCCTTCTCCTCGATACGCGGTCAATCCCCGAGGACCAGTTGGGCGTGACCCTGGGAGATGACATTGACCCCACCAAAATTGCTGATCTTTTGGACGGGTTAGAAAGTGAGCGAGAACAGGGCATCACCATCGACGTCGCGCACCGGTTTTTTGATTCAGAATCCAGGCGGTATCACCTCTCGGATTCCCCCGGGCACGAGCAGTACACGAGAAATATGGCAACGGCTGCCGCAGGGGCCGACGCGCTCGTGTTGGTCATTGATGCGAGCGCTGGGATCAAACCGCAAACACGGCGCCATTTGGACATTGCGTATCGACTCGGAGTTCGAGAGTTCCTGGTCGCCATCAACAAGATTGACCTCGTCAACTACTCCAAGAAGCGTTTTATGGAGCTCGAGGGAGACATCGCTGGCTTGTTTGCCTCTTACCCGGACGCGACGTTCGCTGCCTATCCCACGAGCGGAGTCGCCGGGGACGGTGTGGTGAAACGCGGACCCCGCCTCCGGTGGTTCACAGGCCCCACCCTCCTTGAAGCGCTCGACAACGTGAATCCAACAACAGCTGCCTCCACCAGCACCACGGTGTCGGTGCAATTCCAGACAAAACACTCGGGAAATCGCCTCTACTTCGCGTCCGTGCAGGGCGGAACACTGGCGACCCACGATGTGTTGGTCGTCAAGCCCGGGAATGTGGAGGCAACCATTTCTCGACTCTGGGTTGCTGGAGCCGAAGCAACCCAGGCACACACCGGCGACCAAATCTGCTTCGAGGTAGTAGAGGACCGCGACATTCCTCGCGGAGCCGTGTTGTCAACTGACCCTGAGCTCGCGCTATCTCACGAATGGGACAGCACGCTCATCTGGCTGGATGACCAAGAGGGCTACGCCTCTCGCCCTTATCTTGCGAAGTTGGGGCACCAAGTGTCGAGAGTCACACTCTCACGGGCGTGGACTCATGGTGCGGATGGAGATAAAGGCGGCGAAGTTTCCACTCTGGAGACCAATGGAATTTATCGGACAATCATTTCCGCTCAGCAAGATTTTGCGCTTGCACCGTTTGAGAAGAACGCTGCGCTTGGTCGGTTCGTTCTCATCCATCCCGAAACAGCTCAAACCGTGGCTGTAGGAACAGTTAATTTCTCTCTGCGGCGCTCTGAGAACGTGCATCGTCACCTATTTGTGGTTGATACTGCTGCTCGAGAACAAGCGTCTGGCACCAGAGGCTCTGTTCTCTGGCTCACCGGCCTTTCCGGCTCGGGAAAATCGACCATCGCTGATGGAGTATCCCAAATGCTCCACGCTGAAGGGCGCGTTCATTCCATCTTGGATGGCGACAATTTGCGAACCGGCATTAATCGGGATCTGGGCTTTACCCCCGAGGATCGGGTCGAAAACATCCGACGTACTGCTGAGGTAGCGGCATTGATGGCGGATGCCGGTCTCGTCGTGATCGTCAGCTTGATTTCTCCCTACCGGCAAGACCGAGAACAAGCCCGAGAAATTGTGGGTGCACACCGCTTCCGGGAAGTCTTCGTTTCCACAGCGCTCGATGTGTGTGAGCAACGCGACCCCAAAGGTCTCTACAGCAAAGCTCGGAAGGGCAAGATCCCCAACTTCACAGGAGTCAACGCCCCTTACGAAGAACCGACGACACCGGACCTTACGTTGGACGGTGCCCGACCCGTCCAGGAATTGGTGGGCGAAGCGGTGGCTCTTATTCACGGGGCGTGACGCGGGGAACACCCCCTGCCAATCCCGGCCGAAGAGACCCTCGGCTCTAGGCTGAGATTGGCCGAAAGACGTGGGGTGGAATGTGTCCGATAAAGAGCTCAGTTGGCGTTTTCTCGAAGAAAGGGTCGAAGAAGACGCTGATGTCTCGAGGGCCCGGCAGGCGTCGCTGGAGGCGGGCATTGACCCCATCACCGCGAGTGCTGGACAGTACCTCGCAGCAGTCGCCGTGGCGACGGATGCGAAAACCATCATTGAAGTCGGCACAGGGCTCGGCGTCGGAACACTCTGGCTTGCTGGCGCGGCTCCCTCAGCACACATCACCTCGATTGACCCCGAGCTTGATCATCACGTGAGCACACGAGAACTTCTTGCCGAGGCGGGTATTCCCGCATCTCGTGTCCGGCTGATCACCGAGCGCGCGCTCGATGTTTTGCCCAAAATGAACGAATCCAGCTATGACTTAGCGGTAATTGATGCCGACTACGTGAACGTTCAGGCCTATGTTGACCATGCTCTAACACTGGTCAAGCCACGAGGCAGCGTCATCGTTGCTGGTGCTCTAGCGGACGATCTTGTCCCAGATCCAGCTAAACGAGATGACCGGACGAGTGCCTATCGGTGGTTGTTGAAGGCTATGGATGACAGGTCTGACGCGATGACGACGGTCAGCATGATCGGAGATGGACTCCTTCACATCGTCCGACTGCCGGACTAGAGGGCCTACTGACCGAGGGATCCCGCAAGCGCGTCGTGGAGCTCTTGAGCTTCTGCTGGAGTTACAGAAACAACCAGTCGGCCTCCGCCTTCGAGGGGAACCTTCACAATGATGAGGCGGCCTTCTTTGAGTGCCTCCATGGGGCCGTCACCGGTTCTGGGCTTCATTGCTGCCATGGCAGGTCTCTCCTCAATGCTTCAGTGTGTACTTCCCTATTATTCCCTAGTTTGAGCAGGCGGGGAATCACTTAGCGTGAATGAGGGGAAAGCCAGGCGCGGAGCCCCTCGTAAACCCCACGCACTTCCGCCAGAGAAACTGCTTCATCATCGGAGTGCGCCAGAGACGGGTCACCCGGACCAAAATTCACTGCAGGGATTCCCCACTCTCCAAAACGGGCGACATCCGTCCACCCAAACTTGGGTCGTACCTCTGCGCGGACTGCCGCGACAAAACCCCGAGCGAGTTCCCCATCGATGCCGGGCCTTGCTCCGCCGGCATGGTCCACCACTTGAAGTGGAAAACCGTCAAAAACCTCTCGCACGTGCGCTTCTGCCTCGATCACGGACTTGTCGGGTGCAAAACGGTAGTTCACGGTCACCGTGCACGAATCAGGAATAACATTCCCGGCAACACCCCCGACGATGCCCACAGCATTCAGACCCTCCCGGTAGTCGAGCCCATCCACCGTGACGGTTGCTGGCTGATACCTCTCGAGGCGCGCAAGAATTGGTTCCGCCGCGTGAATCGCGTTTTCGCCCATCCATGAACGCGCAGAATGCGCTTGTTTTCCCGAAGTCTCAATCTCAACGCGAAGAGTTCCGTTGCAACCGCCCTCAATCGCCCCGTTGCTGGGTTCGCCGACAATGGCGAAATCTCCCACCACCCAGTCTGGATGCGCGGCGCCAAACAGCCCCAAGCCGTTTTTTGAAGCCTCAACTTCTTCGTTGTCATAGAAGATCCATGTCACATCGTGCTGCGGCGAGGCAAGAGAAGCGGCGAGCGAGAGCCCGATAGCGAGGCCACCCTTCATATCAACACTTCCACGACCCCAAAGGACCCCATCCATGGTGCGTGATGGCAAGTTCTCACCGATCGGCACGGTGTCGAGGTGTCCTGCCCAGATGATGCGGTGGTCTCTGCCCAGTGTAGTCCTCGCAGCAACTGTGTTGCCAAATCGAACCACCTCGAGGTGGTCTGATTCCTGCAATGCAGCTTCAATGGCATCTGCCAAAGGGCCTTCTTGCCCCGAAGGGCTGGGGATGTCGACGATACGACAAACCAAATCTTCGATGGGAGCATCGAGTGTCAACGAAATGTCGCGCCCAGCCATGCCCACAGTGTATCCGGGCCCACCTCGCCGGTACGCTGGAGCAATGGCAGAAACATCACAGCAGGCCTGGGGTTATGGGCTGGCGACGGTCTCCCGAACCACCAATCTTGTCCTGGATACTTGGTTCCCAAGCCCCCAGCTAGGTGCTCCCCCAGAGAACTTTGACGCACACCTGCTTCCCGCCGAAATCAGCCAGCACGAGCAAGAAGACGACCTGCGCGATGTTGCTGTGCGGGGAGTCGCGATCGGCATCGATCTGCAGGCAGCCCCGGAATCAACTCCAGATGCGTATCTTCGTCTTCACATTCTCAGCCACTGCCTCGCTGAACCAAACTCGATAAACCTTGACGGGCTCTTTCCCCTTCTGCCAATTGTTGCTCACACAACGCGAGGCCCCGTTGACCCGGCCTACTTCGATCAGAACCGGCTCGGTCTCCAGTCAGAGGGCGCAATGCTCACCAGCTTGGACAAGTTCGGACCACTGTTGAATTACTACTCACCACCCGGGGTTCGCATTGCGGATGCGTCACGAGTGCGCCTGGGTGCCCACCTTTCACCCGGAACCACCGTCATGCACGAGGGCTTTGTGAACTTCAACGCAGGAACACTCGGGGCCTCGATGGTGGAGGGCCGCATTTCCCAGGGCGTTGTTATTGGCGCAGGCACTGACATCGGTGGTGGAGCCTCCATTATGGGAACCCTCTCCGGCGGCGGAAAAGAAGTGATCTCTTTGGGAGAGCGTTGCCTTTTAGGCGCCAATTCCGGTATCGGAATTTCACTGGGTGATGACTGCGTGGTCGAAGCTGGTCTTTACATCACTGCCGGAACACGTGTGTCGATCCAGGCAGAGGGACAGAGTTCGGAGGTCAAAGCTCGGGACCTCAGCGGGAAGCGAGGGCTGCTGTTTCGGAGGAATTCCTCGACAGGAGCGGTTGAAGCACTCCGACGGGACGGCACAGGCGTGACCCTCAATTCCGAACTTCACGCCTAGGCGACGAACCAGCGGTCAAGAGAAATTCTGGAGGCTGTTCAGCTACTCACTGTTTCGAGGGTAAGCGCGGAGGCTGGGTAGTCGACCATAAGTTGTCTCTGAGCCGGTGAGTTAACCCATTTCCCTTGCAACACGTTTTCTCGATAGTCGCCGGCCTGGTCTACTACCCGGATTACCTTCGTGGACTGATCGAGGAACTTTGAGTCAAACCGATCTTCAAAAAAGAAAATCCTTTCCAACACAGGGTTGAGAAGCACCACTGCTGGAGCAAAAGTCCCGCGGCCAACAACCAAGTTTTTGGCTCCAACGAGCACCGCGAGATCTTCCGCCAGCGTCGTCGACTGGAAAATATGCTTAATCCCTAGATCATCACACAGAGCCTCAATGGGGCGAAGTACGGGGCTTTCCTTGTCCTCGCAGACAACAAGCACCCGCTCCCAGCGACCTTCTCTGATAATTCTCTCGTAGTAAGCAACGGGTGGCTGACCCCAATTCCCCACTCGTTCCCTGAAGTAAATATCGCCGGAGCGAACGTGAATAGCGAGCGTGCTGTCGGAGAGATCTCCTCGGGGCTGAAGCCCCGAGAACAACTCCCTCACCGCCTGCTTTGCTACAGTGCGAGTTTCGGGACCAGGCTCAATCGGTTCATTGTGAAATTCTCTCCTCACAATGAGATCCGGCGAGCCCTGGGCGCCCCAACGACTATCCCCGCACGTGATGAGGAACCCATCAATATCCACGGTTTCCCGCGCAATCAGGGCGGAATAGGCCGGAAAGTGGCTATGTCGGGGCACAACAACTCCTGCCCAGTGGTTTTCCTGGGCGACGGTGACAGCTTTAGAGACGCGAGAAAGGGCGTTACCCAGTCGCCCCAAGTCGACCACAAGAGCCATGATTCGAGGGCTGGACTTCGTGCCACGAACAAAAATGCGCCGAAATACCCAGTCCTTGGGCTTCAGCCCGGCTGCGCTGTCGAACCCTGTTCTGACGAAAAGGGTTCGGTTTGCGATAACCCACCAACGGTTAGCGCGGAACAGCCTGACGAGTAGCGCACGCCGATTGCTCACCAGGAGGAGCTTCCTGATCATAGACAGACGGAATAGACGCGAAAGACTCACTTCGCAAGCTTAGAGCGCTTTGTAACAAGCGACCCCACCCACGCGGAAGTGATGGTTCTACCGCGGCCACTCCCGGCCGACAGGCCCAACATACAACTGCTGGGGTCGGCCAATCTTGGTCGACGAATCTGAGTTCATCTCCCGCCAGTGGGCGATCCAACCGGGCAGGCGTCCCATAGCAAAAAGCACGGTGAACATCCGCGTCGGGAAGCCCATCGCTTTGTAAATCACGCCGGTGTAAAAATCAACGTTTGGATAAAGCTTGCGCTCGATGAAGTACTCATCGGCGAGGGCGATTTCCTCAAGCTCTTTGGCGATGCCGAGCAATTCGTCGTGAATCCCGAGCTGAGCGAGCACTTCATCAGCGCTTTCTTTGACCAGACGAGCCCTGGGGTCGTAGTTCTTATAGATCCGGTGCCCGAAGCCCATGAGTCGAACGCCATCTTCTTTACGCTTCACTCGCTCCACGAACCGCTCTACGCCCTCACCCGAATCACGGATTTCGGCCAACATAGAGAGAACTGCCTCGTTGGCGCCACCGTGGAGCGGCCCGGAGAGCGCGTTAATTCCCGCGGAGATCGAGGCGAAAAGATTCGCTTCGGTCGAGCCCACCATGCGAACGGTGGAGGTGGAGGCGTTTTGTTCGTGGTCCTCATGAAGAATGAGCAAACGATCTAGCGCTTTGACAAGCACAGGGTTCGATACGTAGGGCTCGGCCATGAGGCCGAAGTTCAACCACAAGAAGTTCTCGACGAACCCGCGGGAGTTGTCGGGGTAAAGAAACGCTTGTCCCACGCTCTTCTTGTGCGCATAGGCAGCAATCACGGGTAGCTTGGCGAGCAAGCGAATGGTGGAGAGTTCAATCTGCTCCGGGTCGCTCACACTCAGCGAGTCACCGTAATAGGTCGACATCGCACTAACGGCAGACGAGAGCACGGACATCGGGTGCGCGCTATGCGGGAGGGCATCAAAAAGTCGCTTCAGGTCTTCGTGAAGAAGGGTGTGGTGACGGATCTTGTCATCAAACTCCGCAAGCTCACTCGCGCTGGGAAGCTCTCCCCTGATCAATAACCAGGCAACCTCAAGAAAGGTCGAGTTCTCGGCGACGTCGTCGATGGAATATCCGCGATAACGAAGGATTCCCTGGTCGCCGTCGATGTAGGTAATTGTGCTGCTCGTGGAGGCTGTATTCACAAAGCCGTGGTCCAGTGAGGTGTAACCGGTTTGCTTGGTGAGCGTCGAAAAGTCGATGCTCGATGGGCCTTCAGTCGAGGGAATAACCGGGAACTGGGCACGTCCCCCGGGGAACTCTAACGACACAGCGTCAGTGGACTCCATCACACACTCCTCTCTAGCCGCACAGCAACCATTACAGCCTAGAGGACTGCTCGACTAGTGTCTGAGCCCACCAACAACGGATCCGTTTCGTTGGCGAGGGTCGCTAATCGGCTGGGGTTAGGCGTTTGGCAAGGTCTGCGCACGCCTCGTCAGATGCAGTCAATGCCACCCGAACGTGCCGGGCGCCAGCGGCGCCATAGAACACTCCCGGTGTCACGAGCACGCCACGATCAGCAAACCATCCCACGGTGGCCCAACAGTCCTCGCCCCGCGTGGCCCACGCATAAAGACCTGCTTCCGAATCATCAATCTGAAACCCCGCCGAGACAAGGGCCTCAAACACAACTGCGCGCCTAGCCGAATACACACTGCGCTGGTGAGTGACATGCTCCTCGTCACCCAACACAGCAGCTACCGCGGCTTGAATGGGTGCGGGCATAATCAAACCCAGGTGCTTTCTCGCAAGCAGTATTGACTGGATCAAGGCCTGATCACCGGCCACAAGTCCCGCACGATAGCCAGCAAGGTTTGACTGCTTGGAGAGGGAATACAGGGCGATAAGCCCAGAGATTTGTCCCCGAGTCACGTCCTGGTCAAGTAAGGAGGGCACACGCTCACCGTCCCAGCCCAACTCCGCGTAACACTCATCGCTGGCAAGAACAGCGCCGATGTGACGTGCGCGCTTTACTGCTTCGCGGAGGTAAGGCCCGTTGAGGACAGCGCCCGTCGGGTTGCTGGGTGAGTTAATCCAGACCAAGGCAGCACCCTCGGGCCATTTCTGAGGGTCATCCTCAGCGACAACTGTGGCGCCGACCACTGCTGCCCCAACAGCGTAAGTGGGGTAGGCGATTGAAGGGATGACGACCGTGTCCTGCGGGCCAAGCCCTAAAAGAGTTGGCAGCAAACCCACGATTTCCTTTGACCCCACGGTCGGGAGAACCTGTGAAGACTCGAGTGGCCCGGTGTTACGACGACGTTCCCACCACCGGCGCATCGCTCCCTGTAACTTCGGCTGACCCGCGGTGAGCGGGTAAGACGGCGAGTTTGACCCGGCGACCAAGGCGTCCACGGCTACCTGCGGGGTGGGGTCTACCGGTGAGCCAACGGAGAGGTCAACAACCCCATCAGGGTGGCGCGCTGCCCGTTCCCGGTAGGGAACCAGTCCGTCCCACGGGAAGTCAGGAAGCGAGAGCACCGTTTAGTTCTGGGGTGGCAGGGCCGCGACGATGGGGTGGTCGTGGTGGATGACACCCACCTTGGCGGCACCCCCTGGCGAGCCCACCTCGTTGAAAAACTCGACGTTGGCCGTGTAGTACTCGGCCCATTTTTCGGGGGTGTCGTCTTCGTAATAGATCGCTTCTACTGGGCATACGGGTTCGCAGGCGCCACAGTCAACACACTCGTCCGGGTGGATGTAGAGCATCCGGTCACCCTCATAGATGCAGTCCACTGGGCACTCATCAATACAGGCCCGATCTTTCACATCCACACAGGGAAGGGCAATCACATAGGTCAC
>ENA-OUOG01001798-OUOG01001798.1-marine-metagenome-genome-assembly--contig:-NODE-1798-length-23744-cov-13.106477_pt1 | contig 23744 bp, 22 predicted proteins | sample MGYA00248635_ERZ508505 | MGnify/ENA primary metagenome ERZ508505 (study PRJEB26176, sample SAMN06267871) | marine metagenome | isolation source: Saanich Inlet, British Columbia, Canada | place: Pacific...
ACTGCAGAATGCCCTTTTTCTTGTCCTAAATATAAAATTTTCTAACGTATTTTAAACTAGAAAATAAGCCATCAGCGCTAATGTGATCACAATCGCGATAACTGTATATTTGGAAAAATTCATGAAGCCTTCGTAAAAGGCTAGATTAGCTTTTGCGTGCTTATCAAATTTATCTGTGTTCATTCCCGTCAATGCCCCCGAATATTTGAGAATTCATTTACTCGTATTTATGCCTGTTCATGGCATCTAAATCAAGAGTGTGGCAAATAATTTACCTGCTAGCCATCTACCCAAAAATAAGGGTGGTGTCTTCTGGCAAGCTAAGCGCATTAGCAACTGAAATATCCTGCCAGCACACCTGTCCTGCATCAAGCGTAACAGCGCCGCTTGCGAGTGAGCCTATCACCATTGGATACAGGATATGTTCAAGCACTAGCACGCGCGCAGACAGGCTTTCTTGTGTATCTGCGCTCCGCACTGGCAGGCGCATTTGCGCAATCACTGCCCCATCATCTAGGACGGGTGTAACCAAATGTACTGAGACACCATGAAATTTCTGGCTATCTGCTAGTGCGCGCTCATGGGTGTGCAGCCCCTTATAGTCAGGTAATAAAGAGGGGTGAATATTGATTATTCTTCCCTCAAAGCGGGCGATAAAGTCGGCTGAGAGCACCGACATATAGCCAGCAAGGCAAATCCAGTTTGCTCCGCTTGCCTCAATTGCTTCTGCCAGCGCGCGCTCATGATCTTGTTTGCTGGTGTAGCTTTTGCGGTCAATCAGCGCGGTGGAAAGACCTGCATCGCTAGCTATAGAAAGCCCATCTGCTGGTTTATTTGCAGCAACAAGGCAAATTTGATAACTCGCATTTGGCGTTTCCGCATGGTTTGCGAGAGCCTGCATATTACTGCCGCGCCCGGATATAAGAACAGCGATTTTAAGCTGGCTATTTGCCCTGCTCATGAAAAGGCCTGTGTGAACTTATCAAGATGGATAGCATCATCTGTCCGCGCGCTAATCTCGCCAACAAGCCAGCAAGGCTCGCCTGTTGCATCAATAGCAGCTAGCACCTTTTCAGAATCTTTTGCTGGTGTGGTGATAAGCAAGCCTATGCCGCAATTAAAGGTGCGTGCCAGCTCAAAATCAGACAAAGCGGCTTCCTGCTTCAACCATTTGAACAGGGCAGGGGCAGGGCGGGCTGTCATATCTAGACGCATCGCCAAATTATCGCCATAGACACGCGGCGGGTTTTCAATAAGCCCGCCTCCGGTAATATGCGATACAGAGGTAACCCTACCAGCCGCCAATGCTGCTTTGACGGCATCAGTATAAATACGTGTTGGCGCGAGCAATGCTTCGGCAAGCGAGACAGAAGGGGCAAAAGGGGCAGGGGCCATAAGCTTAAGATCATCGCGCTCTATCAGCTTACGCACGAGAGAAAAACCATTAGCATGTACCCCAGAAGAGGCAAGAGCAATAACTTTATCACCCTCGGATACCTGGTCTTTTTGTAGCAAGGTGCCGCGCTCAGCCGCACCCACACAAAAACCAGCTAGGTCATAACTGCCCGCAGGATAGATGCCCGGCATTTCCGCTGTCTCTCCGCCGATAAGCGCACATCCGGCTTCCACACAGCCATCTGCAATCCCCTCGATGATTTCTGCTGCTACTTTTGGGGCAAGATGGCCGGTGGCAAAATAATCTAGGAAAAATAATGGCATCGCGCCTTGGGCTAGAATATCGTTGGCGCACATAGCCACTAGATCAATGCCTAGCCCGTGATGCATATTAGCTTGCTGGGCAAGCTCAAGCTTGGTGCCAACCCCGTCTGTCGCTGCCACCAAAATCGGGTCTTTAAAGCCAGCTGCCTTTAGATCAAACAGGCCACCAAAACCACCCAGATCGGGGTTTGCCCCTGCACGCATAGTTTTTTTAGCGAAAGGTTTAATAGTTGAAACCAGCGCATCACCTGCATCAATATCTACCCCTGCATCCCGATAGGTTAATGGGGATTTGGGGCTATCTTTTTTTTCCATTTTCTGCCACTTTCAACAGCTATATCATCGGCTGGACGATAGACTTAAAATTACTTATGGAATGAATACATTGCATCGTTGGGTTTGTCATATCACAATAATGCTGCTGTGTTTAGCCTTTAACGGGGCTGTGCAGGCACAAGATAATTGTAGTGCTGATGTATATGCGGTTACCAATATTCATCTTGATGAAAATGCTACCACTGGAACGCTGGCAAGAGAGCAGGCGATAAAAGCTGCTACGGATAAAGCCTATCAGAAAATTCTGCGCCGTATCCTTGTTCCTAATCAAGAAGGTGCAGCGGCGATGACCGCATTAAATGCGGCTAATTTTGTGGATTTTATCCATATTGATAACGAAAATGCACTTGCCCAACGTTATATCGCGGATATAGATATCTGTTTTGATGCAGCGCGTATGCGTGCAGCGCTCATCGAAAATAACCTGGAATGGGCAGAGCTTATCACCGCGCCAATTTTGCTATTACCAATTTGGCAGGATCCGTCCGGTGTGAGGGTATGGACGCGCAATGTTTTATGGCTGGATAGCTGGCGCACGCTGGAAATGCAAAGTGACAGTCTTGTGCGCACTGCCTTTCTTGAGCCTGATTTTGTTCTGGAGCGTCAATTAAAAGGCAGTCTGTTTTTAAATGGAGATATCCAAACGCTTCAGAAAGCAGCAGAGGCTGCTGGGGCGGTGCAAATTGTACTTCTTTATGCAGGCTTGGACTATAGCGCGACACAGCCTGCTTTGCGGATGCAGGCTACTCTATTTAACCAAGATGGCACAAAATTAGCCACAATCGCAGAAACGCAATTGGCTATGGATGGGCAAACCAGCATGCAAATTGTTTTTGAGGAATTTCAGCTGCAGGTGATTGATGCGCTGGAGACAGGCTGGCGGCAGGCTAATTTATATGTTGTTGGTGGGCGTGATGACGTTTTTGTTGAGGTGAGCGCAGTTTCGCCAGCTAGCTGGTATCGCGCTCAGGAAATTTTGGCAGAGCTGCCTGTGGTTACAGCTGTTTCAGTGCATAGCCTGACAGCTGAAAGCGGGATTTTAAAACTGCAGATTTCAGGACCTGTTGAAGCTTTGCAGATGGCTGTCCTTGCCTCTGGCTACCGTCTTGATGCTAGCGATAACGCTTATCAGCTGCGAATTAATCCTAGTCAACGCAATTCTGGCCAATAGCGATATTGCCTCATGTGCCAAATTCCCCTAACCCTTCCGCTTGCCCCTTCTTATAAAGAAGATGATTTTATCATTGGTTCAGCTAATGAACGCGCGATGAAATGGCTTTCTTTATGGCCAGACTGGCCACTGCCTTATCGCGTATTAAATATCTTTGGCGCGTCGGGGTGCGGTAAGACCCATATATCGCATGTGTTTGAAGCGCTCTCTGGTGCGCGGCGTCTAATCGAACTAAAAGATATCAAGGTGATTGTTGATTCTGCTGATACGCATTTTGTTTTAGATAATTTTAGCCTTGATGCAGATTACGATCCGGAAGCGGTGTTTCACTTCTTCAACCATATCGCTTCTATTGACGGCACTGCTTTGCTACTGAGCCGGCAAAGCGCCGCGAAAATGGATTGTGCGCTAGATGATTTACGATCTAGGCTCCGTGCGGTTACTTGTCAGGAAATTAGCGCGCCAGATGATGTTTTACTAGTGCAGGTGCTACAAAATATGTTTGCTGATAGGCAATGTAGTGTTCCTGATAATGCTATCAGCTATATGATAACGCAGATGCCCCGCGATTTTACCGCTGCCTATCAATTAGTGGCTGCGATTGACATGGCGGCGTTAGCGGCAAAAAAACCTATCACGCTTGGTATTGTCAAACAGGTGATGATGCCAGATAACAATGCATTAGAATTTAATTTTAAGCACGGGAAATAGGAGATTTAACAGATGCTTGATTTTGGTCTGCAAGGAAAGACGGCGATAGTTTGTGCATCCTCAAAAGGACTTGGTTTTGGCTGTGCACGCGCCTTATCCAAGGTTGGGGTCAATCTGGTCATGTGTGCTAGGGGCGAAGAGCAGCTTGTCGCTTCTGCTGACCAAATTCGCGAAGAGACAGGTGTGGATGTGAAAACGATTGCTTGTGATATCACGAGCGAGGCCGGACGTGCAGAAGTGCTTGCTGCAGCAGGTCATGTTGATATTCTGGTCAATAATGCTGGTGGCCCGCCTCCAGGTGATTTTCGTGATTGGACGCGCGAAGATTGGATCAAGGCGCTAGATGCAAATATGCTCACCGCTATCGAGCTGATAAAAGCTGTTATTGACCCGATGATCGATAACAAATTTGGCCGAATTGTAAATATCACCTCAGGTTCAGTTAAATCGCCAATTGCCCGTTTGGGCCTATCAAATGGTGCGCGCTCTGGGCTGACTGGTTTTGTGGGCGGCCTTGCCCGTCAGGTAGCACAGCATAATGTGACGATTAACGGGTTGTTGCCTGGCCAGTATAATACGGCGCGTATCGAATCTCTCATTGATGGAGCGGTGCGGGATAGCAACAAATCCCGCGAAGAGGTGCGCGCAGATTTAGAAAGTAAAAATCCATGTGGCCGGCTAGGTGAAATTGATGAATTTGGCTTTGCTTGCGCCTATATTTGCTCAGCTTCATCTGGCTATCTTGTAGGCCAGAATATTTTGATAGATGGTGGTGCGTTTAACGCTAACTAAAATTTCTGAACGTTTAGAATTTGCTGCTCTTCTTTGTTTATTCAAGGGAGAGCAGTTTTGTTTTGCCCTTTTGCACAGTCATTGCAAGCTTTCCTGCTTTCATGGCAAGAGCCGCATCGCCAAAAATTTCGCGCCGCCACCCCTTTAACGCTGGAATATCTGCCTCGTCTGAAAAGGCTAGCTTTTCTAGCTCTTCTGCACTCGCAATTAGGCGCGGGGCTACATTATGGCTTTCGGTAACATGCTTTAACAATACCCTAAGCATTTCGATAACTGCCACGGGGGGACGTTCGCGTTGCGGCGGTCTCTCGCGCATCGGCCAGTCTGTTTCTGGCATTGCATTAGCTTTTTTCAAGACATCTATGACGGGCGGCCCAAATTTGCCTGTCTCGCCGCCTGGAAAGCCCCTGATTTTCTTTAAATCTGCTAATGATTTTGGATTGCTGCCAGCTAAGTCAATAAGCGTATCATCCCGCAACACACGTCCGCGTGGCACATCGCGCTTTTGGGCTTCTTGCTCGCGCCAGCTCGCAAGCTGAGCCAGCCGATTTACCTGTGCAGGCTTGCTATTACGTGCCTTTATTCTTTTATAGGCGCTATCAGGGTCTGTCTGATAAAGTTGTATATCCCCAACACTAGCCAGTTCACTTCGAACCCATTCATCGCGCCCATTGGCCGTTAAATCGGCACGAATCCGGGGGTAAATGTCAGCCAGATGAATAACATCATCTAGCGCATAATGAATTTGTCTATCCGATAGAGGGCGTTGGCTCCAATTTGTGAAACGTGAGGATTTATCAATTTGCAGATGTTTATAATGCTGTACCAATTTATCATAGCCAACCTGATCACCAAGACCACAAACCATTGCAGCGATTTGCGTATCATAAACGGGGGCTGGAACGCTGCCGGTTAAATGGACGAATATTTCAAGATCCTGTCGACCAGCATGAAACACCTTTGTTATCGCAGCATTACCAAGCAAATCAAAAAGTGGCGAGAGGTCTAGCCCATCTGCCAGCGGGTCCACACAAAAAGCATGTTTGCCTGCACATAACTGAACCAGGCATAATTGCGGATAATAGGTACTCTCACGCATAAACTCTGTATCAATGGCAACGAATTCTGCCGTGTTTAGCGCGGCTATAGCCTCTTTTAACGCAGAGGAGGTGGTGATCAGTTTATCTACAGATGTCATCTAAAAACTATCAATCGGTTCCATTTGGCCAATTATATTTGACCTGTTAAAATCGCCTGCGTCAAAAATAGATGCTTTTGATTAGGTGTAACCATTATAAAATAGGGTACACGCTGTCCTAAAGGCTTGGCGATAGAAGAAAGACATCTATTTTATTGTATTATATAGTGCGAATTCATAATAATGGGCATTAAGGATAAGCCGTATCGTAAAAAACAGGAAAAAGCTGAAAAGATGCGAGAGAATATGAGCAAACAATTTGGGCTAACGGTCTGCGCTGGCTTGTTAGGGTTTAGTCTAGAGGCATGGGCAATTGAATTGGTTGCGCATGAAGCGACTTATGAGATGGGTCTTTTATCATCTGGTAACGATGCCAAAATGACTAATATTGTTGGCAAAACCAACTTTTTAATGCGTAAAGATTGCGAAGGGTGGATTTCATCTGAGGATTATTTGCTTGAATTTGCCTATGACACAGGCGATAGCGCGCTCCTAGCTTCACATTTTGAATCATGGGAAGGACAATCAGGCAATCTCTATTCTTTTGAGGTGGACGAACGCTCTACCTATGAAGAAGAAAAGCAGTTTAATGGTTATGCCAGCATCCCGCCGGTAACAGACAAGCCAGTGGCTTATTTTTCGATGCAACCAGATGTGGCTCTTAGCCTGCCTGAACAGGTTTATTTTCCAATTGCCCATACCAAAGCTTTGCTAGAACGTGCAGAGAAGGGCGAGAAACTCTTTTCAGCCAATATCTTTTTTGGAGCTGAGCCAGACAGGGCCATTAAGCGCACTAGTACGGTTATTGGCACACGCCAAGAAGTCAAAAATAAAGACATTTTAGGCACGCTTGCCAATAACAGCTACTACCCAGTTAATATTGCATATTTTGACCCTAGCAGTGTGGCAGCAGTGCCAGAATATGAAATTACCTTTCATTTACAGCCGAATGGCGTAGTCGCTTATTATGAGGTGGATTACGGGGATTTTGCTATTGACGCTAAGCTAACAGAAGTGAAGCCGCTTAGCCGGCCTGAATGCTCTTAAAAAAGGGATTTTCTGCGTTTTAAACAGCTTTGATATTTTAAAGGCTGGCCGCGCCAAGCAGGCATAATCGGCGCATCTCTTCTGGTGTATTGGCAAACCCTACCAGCCTTGTTGCGTTTGCCCCGCCCCGCACATAGCCGGGCCATTTTCGCGGTATATTAATAAAAAGACGGCTCGGCTGGCTCATGCGTCCACTCAGTAGAATAACTTCCGGGTCCATTAAATTAATAACCATAGCCAGTCCACGTGCTAGCCTATCCTCAAATACCTGTATCGCAGATTCGGCAACAATGTCGCCTTGCTCAGCTTGGGCAAAAACTGTTTCAGCTGGCACTTCTCGCTCGCTTAATAAAAGATATTCTCGTGATAGGGCCGCGCGGCTAACAAACAGGCCAAGACAGCCAGAGCGCCCACACGCACAGTCCCTATCTTCAAGCTCAAACTCTACCGGCCAAGGCAGACAGATATGCCCCCAATTCCCCGCTAGCCCATTTGCGCCCGTAACAAGCGTTTGATTTACTAGCTGACCTGCGCATACCTCATCATCTAGGTACAAACTAAAGATATTTGTAGCGCTTTTAAATTCCGGCAGTTGGTTTGCAGATTTTGCCAATATATGGGCATGGCTTGCTATAAATACTTCCCGGTTTAGCGAGGCTTGCAGATCAGCTTTTAAGTTTTGATCGTTGATCAGTGCTATTGAAGGGCAATAAAGGCGTTCTGTTTTCGGGCTGTAATCCCCAGACAGGCTAACGCCAACAAATTTCACGCGCCCAGATGGGTCTGCCCCTTTTAAAATATCATATAAGCTGGTTAGAAGCGCTGAATACGTATCGGGAAGAGCAAGACTATGCTCAAACGCAAAATCGCCATCATCAGATATGACGGCGATATCACAAGTAGACCCGATGAACCTTAAAGCACATCTCATTCTATAAAGCCATGAAGGCGCAGCGCAGGGGCGCGAGCCTTACTTGATTTTGGCTTCACGAAATAGCACATGCTTGCGCGCTTTCGGATCATATTTCTTAAGCTCAAGCTTTTCAGGCTTCGTGCGTGGGTTTTTCTTGGTCACGTAATAAAAACCGGTATCAGCAGTGCTAACAAGCTTAATCTGTAGGGTTGCTGGCTTTGCCATTGCAAGGCTCCAAAACAAAAATTAGTCTAAAAAACGTCCACGCTATATGCGGGAATATAGCGCCAATGTCAAGTATTACAGCACAAAATTAGCGACGACGCCTACCTTTGCCTGATTTTCCAGAAAAGGGGCGTTTTTTATGTTTTTTGCGGCTGGCGGATGGTGACCCTTGGCTGCCACCAGAATGCCAGCGTAAATTAATATCCCCGCTGACCACACTTGCCCCTGTTAGGCGGCAAGTTATCGTCTCTCCCACACTAAATCGCCAGCCTGAATACATCCCTGTCAAAGAAACCTGCTTATCATCTAGCTCATAAAAATCATCTGGTAGGGTGGTGCGCGAGACAAATCCCTCGGCAATACCACCTGCGATAACCGCAAATAGCCCAGCATGTGTGACCCCTGTTATGGTGACGTCCATTAAACTGTCTAGCTGGGTCTCCATTAGGCTGGCTGACAAACGGGCGATAGTGCGCCTTTCTGCCTTAGCGGCTGTCTGCTCACTCTCTGAGATATGGCGGCAAATCTCTTCTGCGGCTTCACGCTCTAATGTAACCGGCTCATCCCCTAGCTTGCAGGCGACAATAAGGCGCCGGTGGACCAGCAGGTCTGCATAGCGGCGAATAGGTGAGGTAAAATGTGCATAACGTGTCAAGCCAAGCCCATAATGGCCTGCATTATCAAGGCTATAGATTGCCCGCGCCTGACACCGCAGAATTGCATCATTAACAGCCTCTTGACTGCTCGTGCCTGCTGCTGCCTCTATAACCTGATTAAAGCGGTGTGGGGTGATAACCTGGCCTTTGGCAAAAGGAATATCCAGCGCCTCTGCCAGTTCACGTAAATGATCCATCTTTTCTGGATCTGGCTGGTCGTGGATACGGAAAACGCAAAGATGCCTGCCGGCTTCCAACGTTTCGGCGGCGCAAATATTGGCCAGAATCATCATCTCTTCGATCAGCTGATTGGCAGGAAGCTGGCGCCGCAAACTTACCTCTGCTGGCCTTCCATCCTCATCCATGATGATTCGCTTCTCAGCAAGGTCGAGATTGAGTGCGCCGCGCTTATCCCGTGCTTTTTTCAGGATAGAAAAGACGGCTATCAGATGATGAAGCGTGCCAGCGGGCAGATTTAAATCCCCTTCATCCTGCAGCCCATCAATAACCTGCTGAACTTGTGTGTAGGTTAGCCTTGCTGTTGAGCGCATAAGCCCACGCAAAAATTTATGGCTTATTTTCTTGCCCTTCGCATCAATAAAAATTTCCACCGCAAGGCACGCTCTATCTTCTTTGGGGCGCAGCGAGCATAGGCCGTTTGATAAGGCTTCTGGAAGCATGGGAATGACCGTGCCAGGCAGATAAACCGAATTGCCGCGCCGGCGTGCTTCGGTGTCCAATGCGCTATTCTCGCCCACATAATAAGCCACATCCGCAATAGCAATAATCAGCCGCCATCCACCATCTGCCGCTGGTTCAGCAAAAACAGCGTCATCAAAATCTTTGGCATCTTCCCCGTCAATAGTGACCAGCGGGATATTACGGATATCGTCTCGCTCATCGCTGTCTGGCAGGCTAGCGGCCTGTGCTTGCTCTAGCATCTCATCGCTAAAATAATGCGGTAAATCAAACTCAGCGATAGCAAGAGCAGTAAGGGTGTCTGGCTCTCCAACGGGACCTAAAATACGCAAGATACGCGCCGCAGGTTGGCCACGGCGGTTTTTAATAAGCTCAGCTTCAACGAGTAAATCTTCTTCTATTTCCTGCTCTGATGTTAGCAGGGGCAGGGGTCTGCGACCGCCCTTATCAGCAGGCTCTAGCATCCATTCACCTTGCTGCTCTTTAAACCGTCCCTTTGGCTGTGTAGAACGGAAAACACGCCCAAAGCTACGCGTTTTCTGGGAAGGCAAGATACGCATAATACTGCCACGCAGCCCGTCAGCTCCAGCCTTTACACGCGCAAGACAGCGGCTACCGCGTTTTAGCGCACGCCTGTTTTTATTATCAGGCAGTATTTCAATAATCGGCTGTCCTTCGCCTGTCTGGCCAGCGATCACAGCAAATCCGGTGCCGTCCCTGTCAATTTTAGTTATTTCAATGAGTACAATTTCTGGTAGGTCTGATGCATCATCTGCAGCGGAAAATTGGCTAGTTTCCTCAGTTGCAATAGCGTGCAGGCGCGCGCGCAAGGCTGGCCGTGCTCCAGCGGAGAGGCTGAAATATCTGGCTATATCGCGCAGTTTAGGCGGTTTTTCACAGCCATCAATATAGGCCTTTATTGCTGCATCATCTGGCAGCTTATCCTCAGATTTTGACAAAAATTTATCCTAAAGCTTACAACAAAAATTTATCTAGCTAACATTTTAAAAGATCAGCTAGCTAGCCGACGCCTTTTTAGCGGCTGCATTTTTCTTTGCCCCGGCCTTAGTAGCCGTTTTCTTAGTAGCCGTTTTCTTAGTAGCCGTTTTTTGGGCAGTTGTTTTTTTGGCAGTTGTTTTTTTGGCTTTTGCACCTTTAGCTGCGCCCTTTTTAGCGGCTTTTTTAGGAGCAGCAGCTTTTGCAGCCAGAATAGGGAGTGCATCTTCCAGCGTTACATCTTCAATATTCAGGGACTTGCCAAGCGGGGCGCGCAGCTTGTTATGCTCAAAATAAGGGCCAAAACGACCTGCTTTAACATGTACATCCCCGCCATCTGGATGCTGGCCAAGAACGCGACCAGATTTTTTTGCAGCTTCGGCTAGTAGAGCAACGGCGCGGTTAATCCCCACGCTTAGCACATCATCACCCTCTTTCAGGCTCGTAAATTTACCCTGATATTTAAGGTATGGACCATAGCGTCCAAGCCCTGCTTGGATCATATCGCCTGTTTCTGGATGGGCGCCAACATCACGTGGCAGAGATAACAGCCCAAGCGCATAGTCAAGCTCAACCGAAGCAATAGCCGTGCCTTTCGGCAAAGAAGCGCGTTTTGGCTTTTTCTCTTCAGCATCTCCAAGCTGAACATAAAAACCATAAGGGCCTTTGCGTAATAATACCGGCAGATTGGCTACATTATCCATGCCAAGCATTTTATCGCCATCTAGCTCTTGCCCATCATCATCATTATCTGCAACAGAGGTAATTTGCTTTGTGTAACGGCATTCAGGGTAGTTGTCACAGCCAAGGAAGGGGCCAAACTTGCCGAGTTTAAGTTCCAGTCTGCCTGCACCGCATTTGGTACAATTCCGGGCAATCTGACCATTTTCATCAGGCGTGAAAAATAGCTGTTCTAGCTCCTTATCAAGCTTTTCCATCACCTCTGGTACAGATAAGTTCATCGCTTCATCTGTCGAGCTCGCAAAATGGGTCCAGAATTGGCGGAGTAATAGCCGCCAATCTAGCTTGCCATCTGATACTTCATCTAGCTGGTTTTCGAGCAAGGCGGTGAAATCATATTCCACATAGCGACTAAAGAAATTCGCAAGAAAGGTAGAAACAATGCGTCCACGATGTTCTGGAATAAACCGCTTATTATCTTTAACGACATAGCCACGCTTTTCAATAACTTGCATGATGCTGGCATAGGTAGATGGCCGGCCAATTCCCAGCTCTTCCATCTTTTTTACCAAACTTGCATCTGTATAACGCGGCGGCGGCTGGGTGAAATGCTGTTCTGGTTGTACGTCTTGAACTTGCAAGTCTTGCCCTTGGGCTAGCGCAGGTAATAAGCCTTCGCTATCTTCACTATCCTTTTGTGCATCATCAAACCCTTCACGGTAGACTTTCAAAAAGCCTGGAAAGACAATGACAGAGCCAGAGGCGCGCATGATTATCTGGTCTTTTTTGGCGGAAATATCTGCACCCGTCTGGTCTAGCTCTGCATCAGCCATCTGGCTAGCTAATGTGCGCTTCCAGATCAAATCATATAAACGAAATTGATCATGGTCTAAGAAACGGCGCATATCTTCTGGTGGGCGGTTAGCACCGGTTGGGCGGATAGCTTCATGAGCTTCTTGTGCGTTTGCGGCCTTTGATTTGTAAAAGCGCGGCTTTTCGGGAATAAATTGCTCGCCATAGGTCGCCCCAATAGCGCTGCGCAGATGTCCCATAGCTTCCATACTCATCTGCACACCATCGGTTCGCATATAGGTTATAAGACCTGTTGTCTCACTGCCAATATTCACGCCCTCATACAACTTTTGGGCTATTTGCATGGTACGGCTGGCTGAAAAACCAAGCTTTCGCGAAGCTTCTTGCTGCAAGGTTGATGTGGTGAAAGGTGGGGCAGGGCGGCGGCGTACGCGCTTTGTTTCAATAGTGGATACAGCCCAGTCTGCTGCTCTAATACGCGCAGCTGTCTGTGTGGCTATCGCTTCGCCGGTCAGGCTCATCTTGTTTAGCTTATCACCATCCAAATGGGTGATGCGCGCCGTAAAGCTTTCGTCTTTATTTGTCTGGAAAAGTGTGTCAACAGACCAATATTCCTGTGCGGTAAAGGCTTCAATTTCTGCCTCACGCTCACAAATAAGGCGTAAAGCAACGGACTGTACCCGCCCCGCAGAGCGCGAACCTGGCAATTTACGCCACAAAACTGGCGAAATGCCAAAGCCAATAAGATGGTCTAGTGCGCGGCGTGCCAAATAGGCATCTACTAGATCAATATCTAATTCGCGTGGCTCATCAATGGCCTTCAGGATTGCACTTTTAGTTATCTCATTAAACACCACACGCTCTACCGGAATGGTGCTGGCTTTGCGATGGTCTTTTAATAGCTCACAGACGTGCCAGCTAATGGCTTCGCCTTCACGGTCAGGGTCAGTGGCTAAGATGAGTTTATCTGCATCTCTCAAGGCAGTGGTGATATCCTTCATCCGCTTGCTACCTTGATCTGACATTTGCCAGCTCATCTCGAAATTATTATCGGTTTGTACAGACCCGTCTTTGGAAGGCAAATCACGAACATGACCATATGAAGCGAGGACTTTATAGCCACTGCCAAGATACTGATTGATGGTTTTGGCTTTTGCCGGTGATTCGACAACAACAACTTTCATACCGCTTGATGCCCTTTTATAAACTATCTGCCGGTTGCAATCTTTATTCAATTATTTCAAATGCTAATCTTTAGGAATTAGGCGCGATACACGACTTCCAGAATGTCGTTGAATTTGGCCTGCCAACTCTAATTCTAGCAAAAAAGATTGCACAATATCAGCAGAGACATGACACCAGCGGCACAATTCGTCAACTGCAATCGGATCATGTGCAATATTTTCGAGCAATTTTTTATGCATCTCCACCCGCTCTTTTTCCGAAACTTCCACTACCTCAAGGCTGGGAATTTGATAAGGTTCAGGCGGCGGTGCTTCCATTCTGTCTGCTTGGGAGAGTACATTTAATACATCATCAACATCTTGCACTAACGTTGCGCCATCGCGGATAAGCCCGTTCGTACCTTGCGAGCGCGGATCAAGTGGTGAGCCGGGCAGGGCCATCACCTCTATGCCTCTATCTGCGGCCTCTCTTGCTGTGATTAGTGAGCCAGAACGCAACGCAGCTTCTATGACCAGTACAGCTTTCGATAATGAGGCTATGATGCGATTACGCGAGGGAAACAGCCGCGGCGAAGGCTTGGTACCATAGCGCATTTCTGTTATCAGCAAGCCTTGCTCGGCAATCGATCTATATAAGCCAGCATTCTCAGACGGATAAATCTCATCAATCCCATTTGCCAGAACCGCAACTGTTCCGCTCGTCAGGGCGCCATGATGGGCAGCCGCATCTATCCCGCGTGCCAACCCAGAGGTTATAACAAAACCCTGCTGGCCAATCTCTGTGGCCAGTTTCTGGGCAAGATGGGTAGCATTAATAGACGCATTGCGCGCGCCAACAATTGCGCAACCAGCCCGGTGTAGCAGGCCTATATGCCCCTTTGCGGTCAGTATAAAAGGGGCATCATCAAAAGGTAGCAGAGAAGCTGGATATTGCTCTTGGCCGTGACAGATAAGTTCTGCACCGCTTTTACGAATTTGGCTGAGCTCTTTTTCGGCAACATCTTTTGAACATAATTTAAGCGCTCGCCCGCCTCGCGCAGATAATTCAGGTATCGCCTGTAACGCTGCTTTGGGCGTTTTGTATCGCCGAAGTAAGAGCTGACAGGTAACGGGGCCAATATGGCTGGTGCGAATAAGGCGCAATCTGTCGATAAGGTCTTTGTCATCCATGCGTGTTAGCATAAACAAAGAGACTTAAATTTTAGTAAACAAAAACAACTTAACCTAACATCGCCTGCAATAAGGGCTAGTCGTCCTTTTTGCCAAAGGAAATTCGTGTTTCCTGACCGGTAACAAGGCGGCGGATATTCGCATGGTGGCGGGCAATCGATAATGCAGATATAACAAGGATAACGCCAATCTGGATATCACTCAGGCTTGCATAGAAATAGCCAAACCCAGCAGCACAGAAAAAGCTGATAAGTGCGGCAAGTGAGGATATCCGGAACAGGGCGGCAACCACCAGCCAGCAGGCTATCATCATCAAGCCTGTCAGAAAATTTATCGCACATATCGTTGCTATCGCACTTGCTACACCCTTGCCGCCTTTAAAACGCAGCCAAACTGGAAAACAATGCCCGGCAACTGCCGCAAATCCTGCAATAGCCCCGATATCTTTGCCAGCCAAATCTTCGCTGGCCAAAGCTGCCATTATTAGCACCGCTATTCCGCCTTTGCCGCCATCTAGCAGCAAGGTTGCCAATGCTAATTCTGGTCGGCCCGTACGCAGCACGTTGGTAGCCCCAATATTGCCAGATCCTATTGTGCGGATATCCATATTAGTGAATAGCCGTGTCAGGATAAGGCCAAAGGGCAGGGAGCCTAGTCCATAGCCAACCGCAACAGCTAGAATATAAAGTGTAGAAGAGGGGAGATCACTCATTGGTCTAGCGCAACAGGAGCGCCAGCTATCCATAATCCAGTAACTTTGCCTTCAGCAGGCTGGCCTTCAAATGGTGTGATACGGGATAAGGACTTAAAAGCGCGCCCTTCGATAATCCAGCTCATATTTGGGTTAATACGCACAAGATCGGCTGGCATGCCTACTTTTAGACTGCCTGCATCTATCTTTAGGATTTGCGCTGGATTACGGCTTATCAGCTCAAAAGCGCGGGAAAGAGACAATGTGCCGGTACGCACAAGCCGTAAGGTCATGCATAAAAGCACCTCAATTCCAGATGCGCCCGTACTTGCTTGGGTAAAGGGCTGCATTTTCATATCTGGGTTTACGGGCACATGATCAGAGGCAATCGCATCTATCGTTCCGTCTTGCAGCCCTTCAAGCAGGGCCTGGCGGTCCGCTTCGGTGCGTAAGGGCGGGTTCAGCTTGCACGCCGCATCATAGCCAGAAACAGCTAGCTCATTCAGCATAAAATAAGGAGGAGCGGTATCAGCAGTGATGCGCACCCCTTCTGCTTTGGCTTTGCGGATAGCGGCAACTGCGCCTGCAGTTGAAATATGGGCTGCGTGATAATGCACGCCAGTTAGTTTAGCCAACTCAATATCGCGTTGCAGGATAATTGTCTCTGCTGCGGCAGGCTGGCCTAGCATGCCAAGACGCGTTGATGTCTCGCCTTCGTTCATATCCCCATCTTCTGTCAGGCTTTTATCCTCACAATGATGGATAACTGGCAGGTCTAGCATGCTGGCATAAGTCATAATCCGGCGCATAGTCTGGGCGTTCTGGACAGATAAAGTGCCGCTGGCAAAGGCGCGTGCGCCTGCGCCTGCCATCATACCTAGCTCTGCCATCTGGTCATCTTCCAGCTCTTTGGTTATCGCACCATAGCAATGTAAGGAGGGGCCATCGATACGGCTTGCACGCAAATGCAGGCTATCTATCATGGCGGCTGTATCTATGACTGGCTCGGTTGAGGGCAGTATAGCAAATGAGGTTATACCGCCATGTGCAGCAGCGTCTTTCAGGCTGCTTAAGGTCTCTAGATGTTCGGCGCCTGGATCGCCAGACTTAACCCGCATATCAACAAGGCCAGGTGCCAAAATATCGCCCCTGCAATCAATAAGCTCAGCATCTTTAGCCTCAGAAGCAACCTTATCATCTGTGCCGATAGCAGTGATATTGCCGCCTTCTGTTACTAGCCAGCCTTTGCCATCTATACCTTGTTCAGGACAAATCAGATGCGCATTTGTAAACAGCAATTTAGGGCTCATGCTGCCTCCGACTTTTTGTGTGCTAATCCCTCAAGGCAGGCCATACGCGCTGCAACCCCCATTTCCACTTGCGTGTAAATCAGGCTTTTTTCTGCATCATCTGCAATCACAGAATCTATCTCAACCCCTCTATTCATTGGGCCGGGATGCATCACCAGCGCATTGGGGGCAGCACGCATCAGCTTGTCAGTGTTTAAACCAAACAAGTTGAAATATTCATGCTGACTAGGGATTTCACGCCCCTGCATTCGTTCTGTCTGCAAGCGCAGCATCATGACGATATCCGCGCCTTCTATCCCGGCCTCTAGGTCTGTGTGAACTGGAACACCGAATTGGTCTATGCCGGCAGGCAGCAAGGTAGATGGACTTACAAAATGTACATCCGCGCCAAGCGCACCGAGTAGATATAAATTAGAACGCGCAACGCGGCTATTCGCGACATCCCCGCAAATCGCAATTTTTAGACCGGCTATTTGCCCGCATTTACGCTGGATAGTCAGCGCATCAAGCAATGCTTGTGTGGGGTGTTCGTGCCGACCGTCGCCGGCGTTAATAACACTCGCATCAACATGCTTGCTAAGCAGTAGCGGTGTCCCAGCATGGCGGTGGCGAACAACCAAAATATCGGGATGCATGGCGTTTAGCGTCACCGCGGTATCTATCAGCGTTTCTCCTTTTTTTACCGAAGAGCCGGAAACAGAAAGGTTCAATACAGATGCCCCTAGATGTTTGGCGGCGACCTCAAAAGAGACGCGGGTGCGCGTAGAATTCTCAAAAAACAGATTAACAATGGAGATGCCGCGCAAAATATCGGCTATGCTATCATCCTTAACCTTGCCCGTTATTACATCGGCAAAATAGCTGGAACGGGAAATTAGGCTTTGAATTTCAGGAACAGCTAGCCCTTCAATCCCCAAGAGATGGCGACCAGAAAGCTGTGCGGCAGGCGCGTTTGCGAGGGTGCTATTCATTCTGAGATGTCTTTTAGCGAAAATTGGTTTTGCCGTCTAGCCAGAAGCGTTATTTTCACCAAAAATCTATTCAGAGCGGCGGCTGTAACGGTTAATTATTTGCCGGCAGACTATCTAATGCGGATTGCAAAATCCAAGCGGCCGCTAGCGCATCACGGCGTAAATGGCGTTTCTGGCGGGTTAGATCAGCTGCTATCATCTCCTGCTCCACCGCTTTTGTAGATAGTCTTTCATCTTGAAAGCATATGGCTATATCTGTTAAGCGCAGAAAAGCATGTGCAAAATCACGAACAGAATCACAGGACGGGCCTTGTGAGCCATCCATATTAATTGGCCAGCCAAGAACCAATCCGCCAATATTATTCTCAGAAATTGTCTGGGCTAGTTCTTGCGCATCTGGGGTAAATTTTTTGCGCCAAAGCACCCGCAACGGGGTTGCGACGCGCAAATCTGGGTCACTAATGGCCAGACCAATAGTTTTCTTGCCAATATCAAGGCCTAATAGCCTTTGGCCTGATGACAATTGGTCTATCGTTTGGTAAAGCTTGCAGACAGGCATACTCACTGCTAATTAGCTGGTGGTGAACATCATGGAAAAAATTATTTGCATCTCATGAAAGTCTTATAACATGTCTGTTGATAAAGATACCGTTAAAAAAATTGCCCGACTGGCGCGCCTTGATGTGCCAGAAGAGCGGCAGGAACAAATCGCTGGTGAGCTGAGAGCTATTCTGTCTTGGATCGAAGAGCTGGGCGAGGTGGATACTGCAAATGTCGAGCCTCTGGCAAGTGTTACCGGCCACAGCCTGCCGTTACGTGCTGACAAGGTTACAGATGGCAATAAGGTTGACGATATACTAGCAAATGCCCCAGAGCAGGCTAGCGGATTTTTTGTTGTGCCAAAGGTAGTTGAATAATGGATAGTTACTTAGAGTTAACCGCAACACAAGCGCGTGCTGCCCTGCAGAATAAAGAAATTTCCGCAACCGAACTGACAAACGCTTATCTTACAGCGGCTACCGCTACCGAAGCCTTGAATAATTATGTTTGTATGACGGCTGATAAAGCGCTGGAAATGGCAGCGGCGAGTGACAAGCGTATTGCCGATGGCACAGCAGGTCCGTTAGAAGGCTTGCCTGTTGGGGTGAAGGATTTGTTCTGCACCAAAGGCGTTGCGACCACTGCTTGCTCAGCTATCCTAAAGGGCTTTGTTCCGGAATATGAAAGTAGTGTTACCAGCCAGCTTTGGTCAGATGGCGCGGTGATGCTAGGCAAGCTCAATTGTGATGAATTTGCAATGGGATCTGCTAATGAAACCTCTGTTTTTGGAGCAGCGGTCAACCCGTGGAGTGCGCAAGGCGGCGCTGATTTAGCAGCTGGGGGCTCATCAGGTGGGTCTGCGTCCGCGGTGGCGGCTGGTTCTGCTTTGCTCGCAACTGGAACCGATACAGGCGGGTCTATCCGCCAGCCAGCAGCTTTTTGTGGTGTTGTGGGCATGAAGCCTACCTATGGCCGGTGTTCACGGTGGGGAATTGTAGCCTTTGCCTCTTCGCTTGATCAAGCTGGACCCTTTACCCGTGATGTGGCGGATTCAGCGCTGATGTTTGCCTCTATGGCTGGGCATGATGCAAAGGATTCTACCTCTGCGGATGCAAGCTTGCCTGATTTGCAAGCTGCACTTCACGCAAGTGTTAAGGGTATGAAAATTGGTATTCCGGCAGAATATGTCATGGATAGTATGGATGAAGCGATAACCAAGCTTTGGCAACAAGGCCAAGACTGGTTGGTTGAAGCCGGTGCAGAGCTCGTGCCTATATCGCTGCCACATACCCGCTATGCGCTACCAGCCTATTATATTATTGCCCCAGCTGAAGCCTCCTCTAATCTGGCTCGCTATGATGGGGTGCGTTATGGCGCGCGTATCGAAGCGGGGCATTCGCTGGATGATATGTATGAAGCAACCAGAGCAGCAGGCTTCGGTGATGAGGTTCAACGCCGAATAATGATCGGTACCTATGCGCTGTCTGCAGGGTATTATGATGCCTATTATTTGAAGGCTCAGCAGGTGCGCCGACTTATCAAGGATGATTTTGATAAAGCCTTTGAAGGGGTGGATGCGATTTTAACGCCGGCAACACCAACCGCAGCCTTTCCATTAGGGGTTAAACAAGACGACCCTATCACCATGTATTTAAATGATGTGTTTACCGTGCCGGCTAATCTGGCAGGTATTCCGGGAATTTCGGTACCAGCTGGATTTAGTGATAGCGGCTTGCCATTAGGCTTACAGGTGCTGTCTGGTGCGTTCCGTGAAGACACGTTATACACGGTGGCCGCATGCCTTGAAAAACAGGCAGGCTTTTCAGGGCAGCCGCCGCGCCATGCAGCGATGATGAATTAATAGCGTCAAAGTGAGTTGGAAGAGAAGAGAACAAAAAAATGTCTAATTTAGTATCTGGACAAACAGGCGATTGGGAAGTGGTTATCGGCATGGAAGTGCATGCCCAAGTAACCTCGCAAGCAAAGCTATTTTCAGGCTCTTCAACTACCTTTGGTGCGGGGCCTAATGAAAATGTATCACTCGTGGATGCAGCAATGCCAGGGATGCTGCCTGTCATTAATGAAGCGTGTGTGCGTCAAGCCGTGAAAACAGGTTTAGGCCTAAAAGCAGACATTAATCTCTATAGTGTTTTTGACCGGAAAAACTATTTTTATGCGGATTTGCCGCAAGGATATCAGATAAGCCAGTTTAAACATCCTATTGTGGGTGAGGGGGTGTTGACTATCGAGCTAGCCGATGGCAGTGCCCATGATATCGGCATTGAGCGTATTCATTTAGAGCAGGATGCTGGAAAATCCCTGCATGATCAGCATCCATCAAAAAGCTATATAGATTTGAACCGCTCTGGTGTGGCGCTTATGGAGATTGTCTCGCGTCCAGACCTGCGCTCTGCTGAGCAAGCAGGCGCGTATATCAAAAAGTTGCGTTCTATACTGCGTTATTTAGGCACGTGTGATGGCAATATGGAAGAAGGCTCGCTGCGTGCTGATGTGAATGTGTCTGTGCGCCGCCCGGGCGAAGAACTTGGCACGCGCACAGAAACCAAAAACTTAAACTCTGTGCGTTTTATCATGCAGGCGATTGATTATGAGGTGGAGCGCCAGATAGAAGTGATAGAAGCAGGCGGTACTATCGATCAGGAAACCCGCCTGTTTGATACCAGCACAGGTGCTACGCGCCAGATGCGTAGCAAAGAAGATGCCCATGATTACCGCTATTTTCCAGACCCTGATTTATTGCCATTGCAACTAACTGCGGCATTTGTTGACGAGATTAAAGCCGAATTGCCAGAACTGCCGGATGATATCAAAACTCGGATGGTCTCAGAATATGGGCTGTCTTCTTATGATGCGTCCGTGCTGACCGAAGAGCGTGAGACGGCCAGTTTCTATGAAGAGGCGAGCAAAGGCCGGGATAGAAAGCTGGTGGCTAACTGGATGACTTCAGAGCTGTTTGGTGCGCTAAATAAGGCAGGTAAAACGCTAGCAAACAGCCCGGTTAGCCCAGATGCGTTAGGCGCGCTTGTTGACCTGATTTCAGATGGCACAATTTCTGGGCGGATTGCCAAGGATGTGTTTGCTGAGATGTTTGAAACTGGAAGACCGGCAGCAGATATCATTGAAGAAAAGGGGCTAAAGCAGGTTTCAGATAGCGGCGCTATTGAGGGGCTGATTGAACAGGTGATGGCTGAAAATCAAGATAAGGTTGATGAATATCGCAGTGGTAAGGATAAGTTATTTGGCTTTTTTGTTGGCCAAACAATGAAGCTATCAGGCGGTCAAGCGAACCCTGCAATGGTTAATCAATTACTAAAAGAAAAGCTGAAATAGCAGGTAAAGCGCATTTGAACGGCACCCTATTTTGAGGCACGCATAGCTGCTTTTTTGTTCTCTTCTGTAACCGCATCCCAATAGGGTATATCGCCATAGAGCTGTTGCAAAAAGGCAAGAAATGCCTCAATTTTTGGCAGGCGGTGATTTTTCTGGCGCCAAACCGCATGGATAGGGGTGCGCTCATCCACGAGTGTTTCTAATAAAGGTAGAAGCGCACCAGAGGTAATATGCCGCCCAACAATATAGGTTGGCAGCATCGCTAGCCCCCCATCATTTAGAATACAGCGGAGAATGGCATCACCGCTATCTAGACGCAGATAGCCGCGCGCTTTAAAGGTACTGATATTTTGCTTGGCATCTTTGAAATGCCACTCATTGCTATCCAGCCCATTTTCCACGGTGACTAATTTATGCGCAGCAAGGTCTGAAACTAATTTAGGGCTGCCAAAACGGCTTAGATAGTGCGGCGATGCGACCAGTTGGCGCCGATTGCCAGCCAGAATCTGTATCGCATGCCCTTCATGGACTCTGGTTTCTGATATACGGATATCCAAATCCACCTGCGGCAAAAGCTGGCCGCTATCATTATTGGCGCTAATCAGGTTCAGATTTACATCTGGATGTAGTTGCGAGAAAGCGGGCAAATGCGGGGCAATATGGCGATGGGTAAAGCCAGGTGGCGCGCTGATATTTAACGGCCCTTTCAAGCGCCCTGTTTCCTTGACCAAGGTAGTTTCAATATCATCTATTTCATCCAGAATAGAGCGGCATTTGGATAAATATAGCTCCCCCATTTCGGTCAGGCGGGCAGTGCGGGTAGTGCGCTCTATCAGCTGCACGCCCAATTCTGTCTCTAATGCGCTGAGATGTTTGGATACCACCGAAGGGGCCATGCCTAGCCGCTCCCCTGCCTTTTTAAAAGACCGCATGGTGGCGATCTGGGTAAATACGCGCATCCCTGTTAGCTTATCCATCGCTACTCTTCTTTTAGATGTTCTGGTTTCTTTTTAGATGTTCTGGTTTTTTAGATGACTGGTTTTTTAGATGACTGGTATCTCCCAGAATATAACAGCCAGAATGGGGGCTGGCTATCTGCTTTCCTGACCGGCGCGGGCGGTTTGCAAGGCCGCCATAGCTAAACAGATAAAAAAATGCGTGAAAATGGCTATCAAGCCTTTTTCAAAATTGACAGATTGGCCGCACAGGATTAGGAAGAAAGGGCATACGCCGTGGGGAGCAATCCCATTTAGCCCTTTATTGCGGAGGGGTGGCCGAGTGGCTGAAGGCGGCGGTTTGCTAAATCGTTGAAGGAGGAAACTCCTTCCGGGGGTTCGAATCCCTTCCCCTCCGCCATTTTATTTTGCAAAATACTGAAATATATAGGTTTATTTTTTAAGCCTATATGTTTACGTACAAATTTACGTATAAAAGAAAAGCCCCAATAGATTCAGGGAAAACTACTGAGGCTTACTCATTAGGAAGTGTATAAAGAATTCCTGTTTTTCTTTACAATTTGATTACAGCCCAAAAGAAAACCCCCAGTAAGCGGACGCGAGCATCAACGCTATTTGGGGGTTGGCAAAGTTAACGGCCTCTGAGAAACTGGTGTTAATTACTGGAGGATACTTTGGAAGAAATAATTATTAAGGAAGGCTTGCTGGCTGCTGGTGTAGCACTACTCTCATTAACGCTGAGTATTTTCGTCATTCGTCTGGTAGCCAACATCTTTATTCTAGTAGTTTTTCTTTTGGCAATAATCGTTCCGCCAGCTTGGATATATGTTCAGAGATCACAAGGCATAGAGATTGATCAGGCGCTGATAATAGTTGGTTCTGCGGCATTTGCATTTTTTATGGTTTTATCAACTGTGCCACTTTGGCCTGTCTCGACATTAATGCAGTGGAGAGGAAAGAAAGAGAGAAAAGAAATTGAAAAGCTCCAGAAAAAGGTAGACGAAGAGCCAATTAGAAAAAACCGGATATCGCCATCATTTGACGATGATGATAATCTGGATTTGAAATAATGCGCGCCAAAATGGCTTTATTAATCATGTCCTCTACCTTCAAAAAACTCATCCTCGCCCTGCTAATCACTTTTTCTCTTTTGGCTGTTAGCAAGGTGGCTAAAGCGTCAGACGATATTTTAACGTACACTGCGCAACAGTGGTATATAATAAACGAGATTACAGAAGAAGTGATTGTCCCGATTGCTAAAAGTTTAGTTCCTGTAGTTAAGGATGCAGGGAATGTGGCTATCGAAAAAGTAGTGAAGCCGTAGAATTTGTAAAAAATTCATTTGATAATATGACAAAATACCCCCCCCAGCGGGATGAGACGCTGAGGGGATAGGCTAGATTACGTCATAGGGGTAAAGGAAGCCCTAAACCCAGCCGAGCGATGGATAACGTGGAAAACCATCGCTTAAGGTGTGAGTGTAACCTTGTTAAACGCGCCAGCATGAGCAACGGCCACATCAGTTAGTTGCGATGCAGTGATTTCAATTACACCATTTCTGGCAGATGAATACGGGTCGATAACCAAATCCATACCGCCAAACATCCCGATATA
>ENA-OUOG01001801-OUOG01001801.1-marine-metagenome-genome-assembly--contig:-NODE-1801-length-23733-cov-8.478779_pt1 | contig 23733 bp, 3 predicted proteins | sample MGYA00248635_ERZ508505 | MGnify/ENA primary metagenome ERZ508505 (study PRJEB26176, sample SAMN06267871) | marine metagenome | isolation source: Saanich Inlet, British Columbia, Canada | place: Pacific...
CATTGCGTTTTGAATCTTAGCGACCATCTCCACGTACGCTTCAGCGACGCCGTTCGCCGGTGCGCAGTGTTCATACGAGTAGTCGTACTGGCAAATGACGCCAAGATCCATGTCTGCCACAGCTGTGCATTCGTCTGCACTCTCGCTCCCAAAGATGTCACAGATTGCGAACTTCTCCCACGCGGGACACACGGTAGCGGCCGACCCGTACGCGCCGGTCACGCCGCTGGTGTCGCCGCCGAAGAAAAGAAGCGAACGAGAGGCGCCCGGCGCGGTGTCAGAGACGGCATCCCCCGAGCCCCGGGCTCGCGTCGTCGGACGCGCGAGCCGATGAAACAAAGACTCGAGCTCGCCGCGCGACTCGGTCGATAACAGCCTGCGTTTGCCGTATCCGGAACTGCTCGACGCGCTTACTTCGCGCGGGGCGTGTTGAATTTCGTGCGCAGCGAGCTCGCGTCTGTGTCCGCGGGGGTCGACGACGACGGCGACGTGGCTCCACTCGCCGTACGGCACGGACGCGTTGGAGGACATCACGCGCTCGCACAGCGTGACGTCGGAAGCGGCGTCGCCGTCGGCGAAGAAGCCCAAGGCTCCGTCCAAGTGCGAGCCGCAGCACCCCAAACCGGCGCCTTCGGGGCACATGAGCTGCACGCCCCATCCGAGTTCGCCGAGCGCGACGATGGTCTGCGCCCTGGAGAAGCCTTCGCCTTCTTCCGGGCGAATCCAAGCTTCCACGGTGAGCGCCTGATTGACCACGGCGTCCTTCAAGCGCGCGCTGTGCGCGACGACGCCAAACGCGCCCGCGCCGTCAAAGTACACCGCCGCGTCGCCCGCTTGCTCCTGGAAGCGCCCGGGAGGCGGCGAGGGCACCGGCGGCGGCACCGGCGGCGGCGGCGGCGAAGGCGACGGCGAGGGAGGCGGCGACATCACCGCGGGAGACCCGGGAACCTCGATCGAGGGGATCTCCGTAATATCCCAGAGGACGTTGGAATCGTCCGAGGATCGAATGATCGCGTTGTACCCGGCGGTGTGGAAGTACTCGTACGCCACGTTCCCGGACGCTTGGTCAAACTTGTAGTACGCGAGGAGCGCGTCCCCGTTCGGATGCCAGCTCACGAAACTCAAATTCTTGTTCGCCGCGATGGTGGACGCTTCCAGCGGCGCGAACCACATCCTGACCTCGTCGAGCCACCCTTGGTAGTACCGACTGCGAGTCTCGTCGCCGGCGCTGTCGCGCGCGATGTGCGCGCCGAAGCTCATGTGCGCATCGCTGCCGTCTGGGAAGTCGGTGTCCGCGTAGGACGTCTCTCCCGCGGAAGTGCCGTTAACGAAAAAGCGAATCGATGAACTCGCGAGGTCCACGACCACGGCGATGTGGTTCCACTCGTTCAACGTCACGCCGACGTCGGAGACGTATTCATCCTCGCAAGACCTGCCGCTGTAGAAACCAATCGCGCCCTCCGGGATACCAGACTTGCAACAGCCCCTTTGTTCCTCGGTCAGCCCATCGATCAAGCCGCCCCCGGTGGGACACAACGTGCGCACCGCCCAGCCGCCGTCACCGAGGCCCGCGACGTGTTGCACGCGATCCAGTCGCGAAGGTTTTATCCACGCCTCGAACGTCAACGCGTTGTCTGGGACGAACGGCCCGACGAGATGGCTCGAATGGAACGGCGCCGAGTCGTCGTGCGCGATCTTGGCGAACGCGTCCACGCCGTTGAACCGAAGGGACGAAGGCCCGGACTGCGTCGGCGGCGGAGACGGCGGCATCGGCGGCGACGGAGGCGCGACGAGGCCAGTGAGCACGTTGACGTACGAGGCGTTATCCCAAAGGACGCTCTGGTCGTCCGAAGTGTGCACCTCGCCGTTGATGTCGCCGATTTTATCGATGACCACGTATTCGTGCGCAGTGTCAAACTTGTACCACGCGATGACCTTGTCGTAGTCGGGATGCCAGTCAAGCACACCCCACGTCTCCGGGTAGGCGTCGCCTCCGGTCCAGTTGCCTCTGTGCTGCTTGATCACGCGACCGAGCACAGCGGCGTTCCACAGCTTCACCTCGTCGATCAAGCCCTGGTAGTGCATGCAGTTGCACGCCCCGAAACGCCCGAAGTACAAAGACGAGGCGCGCGTGCCGTTGAGAATCTGGATCTTGTTCTCGGCTTCGGCGTCCTTGACAAACTCGCCCGCGGGCGCGCCGTCCACGTAGAACCGAATCACCGAGTCTCCGACCACCGGGTCTCCCAGGGCGTCCTCCTCCATGGGTTCGACCAAGACTGTCACGGCGATGTGTTGCCAGGTGTCGACGACGACCGAGACGTTGGAGGAGTAGGTGTTTTCGCAGTTCTGCCTGTCCGCGGAGGCGTGCGTCCAAAATCCAATCGAACCGTCCAGGTGGTTGCCGCAGCAGCTCACGCCCGACCCGCACATCAAAGCGACGCCCCATCCGTAGTTCCCGAACGACGCGATGAACTGCGTCTTGTCCACGCTCGTCGGGCGAATCCAAGCCTCGAAGGTCAAGGCGTCGGAAGGCGCGAAGTGTCTTGTCAAGTTCTGGTAGCCGTCTTGCGTCCACATCGGCGCCGGGGACGGCGACGGCACCAGATCGACAGACTGCGAGGGAGGCGACATCGACGGCGGAGGCGACGAGAGCGGCGCCTCCGGCGGAGGCGCCTGCGCGGCGAAGACGTACACCGAACCGGCGTTTCGCGTCTTACCGAAGTCGTCGCCGGGCGCGCCGACGAACACGTTGTCGCCGTAGACGGCGACGGACCTGCCGAACATGTCTCCGGCGACGGGACTGCCGTGCTGGTCCGCCTCGGGCGTGATCGCCGACACGAGAACCCACTTGAACGGGGATGGCGCCGGCACCGGCGGCAGCGTCACCGCCGGGGGAGGCGCAGGCGCCGTCGTGTTCGAAGTCGTGTTAGAAGTGTCCGAACCGGGAGTTTCTGAAACGTCGTCGACGTTAACGCCGTCGACGCTAACGTCGGTCTCGGCGCTTAAAGTCCTGGCGACGCGACGGTACACGAAGGCGGCGCCGGCCGAGTCAGCCGCGGCGGACGAGACGACGATGACGTCGCCGCGAACGGCGATGCCGGAGTGCCCGAATTCGGCGTGCTCGTAGTCGTTGTCGGGGAAGAGGATCGCGGGTTCGCTCCACGCGCCGGCGTCACGCGAGTACACCGCGGCGAACTTTCTATCGCCGTCGGCGAAGACGCCGCTGACGACGACGACGCTGTTCCCATCCGCGTCAGCGTCAACCGCGACGAGGTTCCCGAATCCGGAAATTCCGTACGGCGGCTTCAACGACGTGCCCGCTGAGCACGCCGCGGTGTCGCAGTCCACGGCGATAACGTTCCCTTCGTCTATGGAGCCGATGACGACCACGCCGTTGCGCGTCGCGACAGAGCGTCCAAATTCAATCCCCGATCCAGACACAGGAGTGACATCGGCCACCGAATTCCACGCCGTACCAACGCGCGCGTACACGCGTGCCACTTCGGCCACGTGATCGCCGATGACCAAAATGCCGTTGCCGATCGCAACCGCGGCCCCATTCGCGTTGCCTGCGAGGTTCCACGTCGTGCCGTCGCGCACAAACGCGTACGCATGGTTGTTCTCGTTGTCACCGACCGCCAGATGGTCACCGTCGATGGCCACAGCAGAGCCAAACGCGTCGGTCGACCAAGATTGCGATGACGGAGCCTGCAGCGTCGACTCGAGCGTCCAGGTCGAAGTCGCGTCGCCCGGGACTTCGCGAACGTACACTTTCACCGCGCCGAGATCAGCCCCTCCCGGGATGCCAACCACCATGGTGTCGCCGCTTACGGCGACAGCCGCGCCCGCGCCGTCTCCGACCGCGAGCGCATCAGAGAAGACTTTCTCGACAACGGCGATGCTGGTCTGATTCGCGGGGACCGCTTCGTACGCGTCCGATGCGAAAATATACGCCGCGCCGGTGTCGCGGACGCTTTCCGACACGGTCGCGCCGGGCGCGCCGACGATCACTTCGCCGCGTCGTTTTTTGTTCACCGCAACGTACCCGCGGAAATCATTTTCGTGCACCGCTTTCTCCAGTCTCGACGTCAAGGTCCATTCGGACGCGGCATCACCGGGACGCACGCGTTTGTATACCAACACGTTTCCAGAGCTGGAGCTGACGAACACGGCGTCGCCGTCGGTCGCGAGCCCCACCGGAGTTTCAGTCGAGAGCTCGGTACCGTCTTCGTAGGGCTTGAGAATCGCGCGCTCTGTCCACGGCGCGTCGCTCTCTTCGCCGTCTCTGCAGAAGACGAAAACCTCGCCTGCGGAACCAGATGCCACGGCGACGACATCGCCCGCGAACGCGATGTACTTCCCGAATTTCTTTCCATCGCCTTTAACGTACGTCGACGGGCGCAAGATATGTCGCAGCGCAAATCCCGTGTTCTGCCAAGGGCTCGGCCCACCCGGGGTGAACACCCAGACGATGCCGTCGAGCGCGTCGAAAAGCTCTTCGCCGACGACGACGGTGTCGCCCGAAACAGCCACGTTTTCATACGCCTCCTGGTATCCGGGTATTGTCATGTCGGAGCGAACGACGGCAGGCGCCGTTTCTTGCCAACCATCCCTGAAATCGTGTAACCACGCCACCGGCGTCCAAGTCGAATCGCGCTTGAACACATACGCGTAAGCTTTATCAGTAGAGGCACCGCTGACGACCATTATATCGCCATCGACGGACACGGTTCGGCCGAAATATTCGTCAAGGGGCACTCCGACATCGTCCGATCTAAACTCGGAGGATACTGACCAAGCGTCGGTAGTGTCGCGCGCGAAGATGTACACGGCACCTTTATTGGAGGTTCCAGGCTCGCTCGGCGAGCCGACAACGATGTTGGACTCGTCGTCGGTGATCGCGACCGAAAAGCCGAACATGGTGGAACCCGCGATGACCGGCTCGAGTTCCGCGGTGTGATTCCACACGCCGGTGGCGTTGTTTCGTTTAAACACGTGCACGCCTCTTGCGCCCGCGACGCCGCCCACCGCGGCGACGACCGCGGTATCGCCGTGGATCGCCACTCGCCTTCCGTAATACCGGCTTCCACTGGTTTGATCGTCCCACACGCTCGCGTCGTAGGGAAGCAACCAGGTCGCCAAACCCATCCCCTCGAAGCTCGTGTTGTACGCGGGCGCGAGCGCCGGGCCGGTGGACCCCGGGGCGTACGGGGATTCGGGCGACGCGCCGGACGGCGGCGGCGCGGACGTGTTGGACGACGGCGAGCTGTCTAGGCTCACCGCCACCTCCGTGTCGAGTCCGTTGAAGCGCATCGCGCTCGGCCCGGTTCGCGGCGGGGGCGAAGGCGGGGGAGGGGAAGCCACCCCGACGGGCGGGGGAGGCGGCGGTGCCGGCGCCGAGGAAACCACGAGGTTCACGCCCGCGTCCCACAAGACGTCAGCCGGATCCGAAGATGAAACAACCGTGATTCGCGGTTCCTTACCCAGCGCCGAGGGGAGAGTGTCCGTGGACTCCAGCCCGCCTTCGTCGAACGCCCAGTACGCCACTAAAGAGTCGTACGAGCGGTGCCACTGCACGGGAGGCATCGCGTGGTGAATTTTGACGTCCTCCGCGCTCAGAGACGCGTTCCAGAGGCTCACCTCGTCCATGAAGCCCTTGTACTGAAGGCAACGACAGAAGCCGCTTCTGCCGAGAGTAAACCCACTGGGCGTCTTGGAGAAGACTTGCACCGGTGCGACGTTGGCACCAACGATGAACTCGTCCCCATCGATTGCCACGTTGATTCCGAACTGTATCAAACCAGCCGGTTCAGGGTTTAGGTTTACGATCGCGTTCGCGAACGTCCCCGTGAACTGGTGGTCGACGGACCAAGTGGAAAACGCGTCTTCCGGATCGTCTCGGGTAAACACGAACGCGGCGCCGTCTTCGTAACCGGCGATAAGGGCGCCATAACTGCCAACCACGATCGTGTCTCCTGAGAGCGCAGCCTTGTCAAACGAGCCGTCAAACGAGCTGGTTACACCCGACAAGTCATCAGGCAACGCGAGCTGGTTCGCAAGTACCCACGTCGAGTCGCGGTCACCGAACTTGGCTCTGGTGTACACGTGCACCATTTTCTTTCCACGACCCGTCAACGCGATTGTGTCGCCGTCAACCATCACGTTCCTCGCAAATTCCGAATCGCCTTCCTCCCTCAATCGCGAAACGAACGACCAGCTGGATTGCACGTCGTCCATGTCGTCGCGTTCGTACACGTACGCGGCAGGGTTAGGGTTCGTGTCCGCCGACTTCATCTTGTTGACGACGATCACACCGCCGTCGATCGCGACGGACGTCCCGAACTCGAAAGAAGCAAGGTTCGTTCCCGCCGGCTCCTCGGGACGAAGAACTCCGACTTGGGTCCAGCTGGACGAAGTTCTCGCGAACACGAAAGCGGCACCAACGCCGCTAACAGAGTCGAGTACCGCCTTTTTCGCGCCGACGACGATCGTGTCGTCCGCTTTATCGATGGCCACCGAAAAACCGAAATCGTTGGCAGTATCGTCAGTCAATGTCTGCGCCAGCGTCCATTGCGCGTCGGACGTCGACGCGAGGTTTCTGGTGTACACGTACACCGCTTGGCCGGTAACGATTGAAGCCCCGTGACCGACGACAATGACATCGCCGGCGCTGTTTATGTCCACGGTGGCTCCAAATCGGTAATGCGATGACGGATATGAACCAAGTTGAAGTATCGCCGTTTCGCTCCAACCGGAAGCGTCGCGCTCGAAGACGTACACTTTTCCGTTTGAACCAGTTGAGTCATTCGGGACGCCGACCACGGCGACGTCGCCTCTAAGCGCCAACGCTCCATTGCCGAAATTTTGAGGCGCGTCCGAGGGATAGAGCTGCGCGACGCGAGAGACGTACGAGCGACCGTCGTTTACCAGCCGATCTCGCCCACCTCGCGCGTTTTCGCGCACGCCAGCGGGCTCGCCGTCGATGAAGAAACGCACAGTGTCTGTCTCTTCATCCGCCACGACGGCGACGTGCTGCCACTTGTCCTTGACCACCCGTCTCGTGGACGTGGGGGCGTCGCGGCAGACGTCGCTCGCATCGGCTTGCGGGACTTGCTCAACGTTCCAGAACATCAACGTCCCGGGCGCGTGCGTGAGGTGATTGCCGCAGCATCCCGCGCCGCTGCCTTCGTTGCACGTCAACATCAACGCCCACCCGTTGTCGCCGAGCATCGCCAAGACTTGCGAACGATGCAGCTCCTCGGGTTTGATCCACGCCTGGAACGTCAAACCCGTGCCCGGAAGCAGAGAATCGACGTAAGGCGCCATCGCGTGCGTGTCTCTGCCGTTGAAGTACAGACTGGAAGGACCGCCCCGCGGCGGCGGCGATGGCGGCGGCGACGTCGGCGGCGGCGACGGCGGCGGCGCCGTCACCGCCGGCGCGATGGCATGCGCGTCGCTGTGCCAAAACGTCGATTCGAGCGAAGCGGGATGCAACGTCAAGTCGTGCATTTGGAACGCGGTGCAATCGGTGAGGTCCACGACGCTGCCTCCGCCGCATCCCGTCGTGTCGACGCGCGTTTCGAACGGCACGGAGACGCCTTTACCGTCGGAGAAATTGAAATGCGCCACGAGCGCGTCGACGTTGACGTGCCACGGGACGATCTCCTTATCGTAATGTGTCCTGACGGTGACGTCCGAGAGCGATGCGCGCCAAAGTTTCATCTCATCGAGCAAACCCTGGAAGTGCCCGCACTCGCGCGTCTCGCCGCTGGACACGGATAAGTCGTCGCTTTGACCGCACAGACCTGCGCCAAAGCGCACGCCGGAAGCGTCCGGACCGTGCGTCGGCGTGGGCAGCTGAATCGGGGCGTACGCGCCTTCTTGCGAGGACGTCGACACTCCCACCAACTCGCCGTTCACGTAGAATGATACCTTGCGACGCACCATGCCGATGCCGGTGTTCGCGACGGTTTGCGTCGCGTCCACCGAGACGGCGACGTGCTGCCACGTGTCAAGCGTGAGGCTCGTCTTCGTCGACCTCGCGTTGGCGCAATCCGAGGACACGGCTTTCCTGGCCATGAAACCGAGAGAACCGTCGACGTGGTCGCCGCAGCAGCCTTCGCCGGCGCCGTCCGGACACATGATGGCGATGGACCACCCCGCGCGGTCGCCATCGAACCCCTCCGTCGCGGCGAGGAACTGAAACTTACCGAACCGTTCAGGTTTGATCCACGCTTCGAACGTCATCACGCCGGAGTCCGTGAAGTCGAGGTACTTCCCACCCTCCGAGGATTCCTTCAAAAACGCGCTGGCCTCGGCGCCGTCGAATCGAAGCGACGAAGTGCTCGAGCCCGTGAACGGCGGCGACGGCGAATCAGGAGGCGGCGGCGAAGCGTATTCCGGCGCCGACGTCAACGACGCGCGGTCCGAGGCGTCCCAAACGACGTCACCGGCGTCACGAGACGTGATGACGCCGTCGAAACGGTTGCCGGCGTAAAATCCCTCGTCGGGATCCGGGAACACGTTTTTCACCGCGTTACCTCGCGCGCCGTCGAAGGAATACCCCAAAACGCCGAGCGCGAAATGCGGAGACGCGCGAGTCGTGCTCGTCGCGGGCGCCGCCGGCTTGTCGTACCAAGAACTGATGTCGCTCGCGCTCCACAGCGCGGCGTACACCGAAAGCTCGTCGATGTGCCCCTTGTAATCCAAACACCCGTTCGGACACGGGCCTCGGCCAATCACGAACGGCGCGTGGTCCATGCCGCCGAGCGGGGCGACAATGTTGCCTCGTTTGCTCGACCTTCGCCGTCCCGCGAGGTTGCCGTTGATGTAAAACAGAACCTCGTTCGTGTAGTGCGACGCGTCCACCACGACGGCGATGTGGTTCCACACGCCCCTGGTGACGCCGACGTCGGACGAGAGCGTTTCCGCGCACGACGTCGCCGTCACGTCGTTGTCGCTCCAAAAGCCGATCGCGTTCGTGACGTGGTTGCCGCAGCAGCCTTTTCCGGATCCTCCGGGGCACATCAAGAGCACGCCCCAACCCCATTCGCCGAGCATCGCGATCGTCTGGCCCGAAACGCCTTCGTCGGGCTTGATCCACGCGGTGAACGTCAAAAAATCGTCCGGCTTCAATCCGGAGTACCCCGTCGCTGCCGACGCGCCGCCGCAGTTCCAAACGTGCGTGGCGTCGTTCGATCCGCACCGCGTCGTGACTTTCGTGTCCGCGCCGTTGAAGTACATGGAAGTCGGCCCGGTTCTGTTGTACGTCGTCTCAGTCGCCGACGACGCAACGGCGAGCGTGATGTGCTCCGCGGTGTTCCACAACACGTAATCGTCCGACCTGGAGGAGACCTCGCCGTCGCCGACGTCGGGCGCGATCGAGAAGACGGAGCTGCGTCCACCAGTCTTGCACCCCATCACCACGACGGCGCCGTCCGTAGCGGCGGACCACCCGCATCCTGCCTGCGCTTTGCGATCTCCAGTACTGTCGGGAACGAAGAAGTCGTGGGGCACGTGAGACCACTCGAAGCCGCCGTCGAAACTCGGGCTCCTCGTGTACACGTACACGACGCCTTCATCGGGCGCCGCAACCGCCAAAACCCCGTCGCGGTACGAGATTCTCGCTCCAAAATTTTGAACGTCTCGCTCATCCGTCAGGTGCTCCGGGTAAAGCACCGTCTCCATCATCCACGGAGACGTCAAAGACGCGTTCAATCGTCTGTACACGGCCACCTGACCGGTGTCACCGAACTTGAGAGAGCCCCACCTATCTGCTCCCGTGGCGGCGACGACGAGAACGTCGTCCTGCAAATCGACTTGCCGCCCGAAACGTGTCTGGGCATGGTTGACCGCCGTAGAAACAGAGCCTGGTTGGTAAAAAGGCGCAGTCTCAAAGGCGGGCGTCATCTGTGCGGTCTCCGTCCAAGTCGAAAACGCGTCGTCAGGCACTTCTCGATTGAAAACGTACACCGAGCCGGGTTTCGCGTTTCGCCTTATCCAAGTGTAATCGTTATAGTACTTCGGGTCCAAGTACCCTTGACTCACCACAGCCCGGGCTTCGTCGTCTGTCACAACCCTGTACTCGTGCGCGCCCACCACGAGTTGGTCGCCGTAAATCGCGACGCCACTGCCAAACGCCGTATTCGCATCCAGGGCATTAGGCACGAGGGGCTGGACCAGCTGGACTTGCGTCCATGCCGCCGTGGCGGTCGAGTCCGGGGGTTCGCGCGCGTACACCAACACGTACCCCCCGTTTTGAGGATCGGGCTTGCCGAAAACCACGGTATCGCCGTGCACCGCGCACGACCTGATGCGCGACACGTCCGTTCCGTCGCGTTGCTCCGCCTTGGTCACTTTGTGGCTCAACGACCACGTCGAGCTCAAGTTGCCCGGGACGTCACGCGTGAGTACGACGGCGAACGCCTTCGTGTCTTCCGCGTAAAAGTTGGAAAGTCCCGTGGTGCACGTGCTGACGATCACGTCACCGTAAATGGCCAAATCGCCGACTCCGTCGGTGTCGTCAGCGTCGTTAATGCTTTGAAATCCGCACAGAATCTGACTTGATCTTCCGTCGATTTCTTGCACGAGTTCCCACTGCGAGGACGCCCGCCCGGGATACCGCCGCCGGTAAATGCGCATCAAGTCTGAAGACGACGTGGACGATGTGTGTACCATCGTGTCGCTATCAATCGCGACCAGCCGGCCCATGTTAGAACCCGCGGAGATGATGTCCTGCACCACCGTCGGCGCGACGTTCATCTTCGCGGCGAGACCGATGGCGGGCGCCGCGCGGTTCACCAGCGTCTCGCCGTTCGCCGAGTCAAACGTGAAGTGCGCGACGAGCGCCTGCGCGGAGGGGTGTTCGTGACCCATCGCGACGTCTTTCCACGCAGCGATTTCGTGACCTCCGAGCATACTGCCAAACACGCGAACCTCGTCCATGAATCCCGCGTACGGCAAGCACGTCGGACACCAGGCGCCCAAGCCGCCAATCACCAGCTCGGAGCTCCCGCCGCCGTCCTTCACGAGCACGCCTTCGCCCCCGGCGGAACCCGCGAACGCGCCGTTGATGAAAAACTCGACGAGCCCGTGTCGCACGGCAACCGCCACGTGGTTCCACTGCCCGCGGGTCACCGCTTCCGTGGAAGAGGGCGTGTTCTCGCACGCCGTGTGGTCAAACCTCGACTTCGCGGTCCAAAACCCGAGTGAGCCGGACGTGTGCGACCCGCAGCACCCTCTGCCAGCGCCGTCTTCCGGGTTGCACATCAGCAGAAGACCCCAGCCGAAGTTGCCGTACATCACGAGCGCCTCCGCGCGCACGTCCGCGTCGGGTTTAATCCACGCCTCGACCGTCAATTCCGTCAACGCCGCCAAGGTGGCCGACTCGCTTCCGAAGGTGACGTGCGTGTCGACGCCGTTGAAGTACATGGACGCCGGGCCGACTTGAGGGGGCATCGGCGGCGGCAACGGCGACGGATGCGGCGAAAGCGGTTGATCTTGACTGTCGACGTACACGCCGTTCACGACCGTCCCGTCGAACGTGGGCGACGGGAACTTGCTGAGGTGCGTGTCCACGATGACCTCCTGGCTCACCATCGCGCGATAAATGCCCGGAGCCAGCGAGTAGTTCGCCACGAGCGAAGACAAAAACAGGTGGTCCGAATCGATCTCGGAGCTCTTGTACGCTTTCAGGAATTCGTGGTCGATCGCGTCCGCCCAGAAGCGGACGTTGTCCATGTATCCTCGAAACGCGAACGGAGCGCACGCGCTCGCGCCGCACGCCGTGCGGTCCGCCGGGAGGTACCCGCCGAGGACGAACTCGCTCGGTCGTTCCGGCGCGTACATGTTCACGCCGCTGGGCACGCCGTACGTCGCGTCGGACGAGCATCCCGCGGGCTCGCCGTTAATCACGAAACACACCTCGTAGTCCTTTCCGCGCTGGTTAATCTTCGCCCTGGGATCCGCCACGGTCACCGCGACGTGCGTCCACTGGCCTGTCGCGAGGCCGACCTCGGATGACGGAACGTCTGCGCACGACGCCGTCGCGTCGGCGTAAAACCCGATGGAGCGTTCCACGTGCTGGCCACCCAGGCAACACCCGACGTATGCCTGCGTGGAAGTCGAGCTGGCGTTGCACATCATGGCCAAACGCCACCCCGCGTGACCGAGGGACGCGATGAAGCCGCCGAAAACCGAGCCGTCGTCGTCCGGATTGACCCAGGCTTCGAACGTCAGCGACTTGGGGGCAAACGCGAGGGCGTCCGCGAGCGGGATGACGACAGTCGTGTCCGAGGAGAACTTCAACGCCGCGGGCGCGGGTTCGGCGTACGCAGCCGGGCCAAGCTGCACGCGATCGATGAAGGAGAACGGAAAGTCGTCCAAAGCCGTCAAATCGTGCGCCCCGTTGTGCGTGTCCGTCATCGTAGCGTCGAACGAGTAGTTCGCGAGCAACCACTGCACCACCGGGTCTTTAGGGTGAAGGTGCGTGTTGCGCGTCCTCGCGACTTGCCAATCGAACAACGTCACGTTCCACAGGCGAACGTTATCGATGAGCCCCGTGAACGACGTGCACGCGCTCGACGGGTCGGATGTCAAGCTCGTCATGTCCGCGCACGAAGGGTTCGTCCCGAGCACGAGCGGACCGCCGCCGCCGTCGCCGGCGGCGGCGCCGTTTCCGGTGCCGCCGCCGGCGGCGACGCCGTCGACGTAAAACGCCACCTCCTCCGCCGCGGAATCGACGGTTACGGCGATGTGCGTCCACGTGTCGAGCGCCACGGCGAGTGTGGAATGCGGATACACGTCGCACGTCGTATCCGTTGCGAACGCCAGGACGTTTGTCGTGTTCGCGCCCGCCTCCCAACCGGAGACGTCCACGTCGCAGCACTCGTCCCCCGGGCCGTAGCACGTCAACATGACGCCCCAGCCGTAATCGCCGAGCATCGCAATCGTGGACGTCGCCGCGTTCGCCGAGTCAGCCTTGATCCAAGCCTCGAACGTGAACTTCTCAGGACTCAGACCCTCGGCCGCGCCCCCGGACGTGCGCACCCAGATCGGCGACGTGGCGTCCAAGACGAGCGACCCGCCTTCGCTGAACGGCGCCGCGTCCCCGAACGGCTCGGCGATGTCAGTCGCGAAGAGCGCCGCGTACGACGTCTCGGGAACCGTCAGGCTCAGGTTTCCCGCCGTCGCCCGCGCTCCGGAGTCAAACGTGAACTCCGCCACGACGTGCTCGGCGAACGGGAAACCGTCATACGTCGGACCGTCGGCGAGCACGGGCACGGCTTCGGCGATGATCGCCGTGTTCCACACGCGAACGGTATCCATCGAGCCGACAAACGGGAAGCAGCCTCCGTCGGCGCACCCGCCGGCGCCCCCGATGCCGAGCGTCGGGTCGCCTCCGGTGAAGGTAACGTCGGCGAAGTCGAGCGAGAACGCCGTGATCGTCTCGCCGGCAGAAACGCCGCCGACGTAGAAAGCGACGAGCGTCTCGTTTCCGTAGACGCCGCCGCCGGGTGTCACGGTCACTGCGATGTGAGTCCACTCACCTCGCGGCACGGCGACGCTGGAAGACGCGAAGTCGTCGCAGGAAGCGGCGCCTTTCGCGAAGAAACCGATCGAGCCGTCGACGTGCGAGCCCGTGGGGCAACATCCCTCGCCGTTCGCCGCGTCGCACATCAACTGAACGCCCCACCCTTCGAAACCGGAGCCGTACGACGCGATCATAGCGCCACTGCCAGCGGAGGAAACATCGGGGTACACCCACGCGTCGAAAGTTAACGCCGCGAGAGGCGCGAACGCGGTGAGCGCGTCGCCGCCGCCGATGTCGTGTCGCCCGTCGACCCCGTCGAAGTACAAGGCGCGATCAGCCTTTTTGAACGTCCCGGGTTTGAGCTCGACGTCATGCGTGCTCGAGCGCATTGCGGCGAATTCCGCGGACGTGTACGGAGTCGTGCACGTCGATTGTACGCAAGACGACCACGAAGTCAGGTGCACGACGGCGTGCTTCCTGTTGCCGGATCGGTCCAGCACGGCGTCGCCCGCGGGCGCGTCGTCGAAACTGAACTCGAAAATCATCGCGTCCAACGCGGGGTGGAACGGATACACGGTTTCGTCGTAGCTCGCAACCAGGTAGCTCTCCGGCACGGCATCGTTCCACAGGCGCACGACGTCCATGAGACCGTGGTACCCGTAACAGTCAGGCGGACTACCAGTGCTGCAATGCTCCGCGCCGCCAAGCTTCAGCGAAGCGTCCGTTCCGCCGGCGTCGAGAGAATTGGTCGGGGAAACGACGCCACCGTGCAGACCCGTCCCCACGTTGCGCCCGTCGATGAAAAAGTCCACAGTCAAGGCAGTCCCGGACCACGTCGTGCGCACCGCGACGTGGCTCCACACCCCTCGAGGGACCGTTTCATTCGACAGCGCGTAATAATGAATGTCGCCGGAGTCCCAGACGTTAGAAGACGAAGACCCCTCGAAGAACGCGAGGGTGTCGTAAGGAACGTTGGGATAGTTCGAAGAACCGCCACCGTCCGAGCCAATCAAGATCAAGGTCCAGCCCCAGTCTCCCATCGTCGCGATCACCTCGACGGTCGGCCGCGACGCGGAGTCCACGACATCGGGGTGAATCCACGCCTCGAACGTCATGGAACCGTCAGTGGGCATGAGAGCGACGGTCGCCGCGTTCTCCTCGACGACGATGGTCGTCTCTCCGTCGAAAACGAACGCGCTCGGCGCCGGGTCGCCGTATTCAGCCGGGAGCGCGAGCCTGGAATCGTCGGCCAAGACCAAGACGTCGATGAGCTGCATGTCGTTCGCCCGGTCGAGTCTGAGCGCGGCGTTCGGCGCGACGTCGTCGCGGCCCTCCACGAGTCGGAAACTGCCGACCAGGTGGTGGGCGTCCTCCTTCGGGATGGCGTTCTCCGAAACGCCGCGGTACGCGGGAGGCACGGCGGCGTTCCACACGCGCACGGCGGCCACGAACCCGTTGTAGTACAGACAGTCCTGCGTACACCCGGGGCGCATTCCAATTCCCATGCCGCCGCTCGAGCCGGGATCTGAAGCGTGCGACGTGAACGACGCCAGCCGCGTCTGAATCGAGGCATCCCCACCGGTGGAGTTGAGCGTTTGCTTGACGCCGTCGAAAAAGATGTCCAACCGATCGGAAGCCACGTCCACAGCCACGGAGATGTGCTCCCACTCGTCCATCTGCAACGGCGCCACCGTGGACACGATGCTCTCGCAAAACGTCGCGCTGGTCGCGCTGGCGTTACCCGGCCAAAACACAAGGGCGTTTGGCGTGTGGCCTTCGCAACATCCCATCTGCGAGCTTCCTGCCGGTGACTCGCAATGCTTAAAGATTGCCCACCCTTCATCGTCCATCGCCGCGATGACCATGGCCTCCGGCATCCCAGAGGGAGCGATCCACGCCTCGAACGTCATCGCGCGGGCGCCGTCGGTCGCGTCGAAGGAAATCGCCTCGCTGAACGGCACGACGCCGTACGAGGAGATGCCGTTGAACGCGAAAAACGCAGCCGACGGAGCATCGGTGCCGACGTAGTTCTCAAACACGCCGCGCCCGTCGTTCGGCGCGTCCAACGCGTATCGCGCGTTCTGCAGCTTCACTTCGCCCGCGGCCAAAGATCGCTCGGCGACGACGCCGTTCGCGATCCCGTGCGCGTCGCTCGCGACAAACGTCAACAACCGATCGTAACGCCCGTGGTCGTCGGCGGTCTCGTCGCCGAGCGCGGCGATGGCGCCGACGAGCGCCTTGCGGGATCCGATGCCGAGCTCAGAGAACGATCCGTGACCGAGAAACGTCTTCCAAATCTGCACGGCGTGGAGGTACCCGTCAAGGCGCATGCACGCGTCGCACCCGAGAACGCCACCGAAAGCCATGCCGACTGTGTCCGCGTCGCCGTACCCGAGGTACACGCCCGGCGCGTTCACGGCGTCGGCGATCGCGGACACGCCGTTGACGAAGAAATGCACCACCTCGGCGTTCGCGTCGACGGCGACGGCGACGTGTGTCCACACGTCAACCTCCACGACGGTCGCGGACGCGGGCAGGTTCGCGCACTCACCCGCGGTCTGCGACGACACGAACGCAACGGCGCCGTTCGCGTGCGTGCCGCAGCATCCGACACCGGTGCCGCCGCACACCAGCATCACCGCCCACCCGGTTTCGCCCTGCGAGACAATCATCTGCGCGCTGTTCACGCTCGACGTCTTGATCCACGCCTCGACTGTAAGCTCGCCCGAGGCGTTGACCGCCTGCTTGAACGCGGCGTCGTCCGTCTTGTACACGGACGTGGCGGTGTCCGCGGAGAAATCCAGCGACATCGCCGTTTGGTCCTTCACGTACACCGCGATCGGAGGCAGCCCGCCGGAAGTGACGGGGAAAATCATGTCGCCCGTCGACGTCGACGTCGCGGAATTGTTGACACGCAACTCCATCCCTCCATCGGCGATCATGTTTTGGAACGCGTCCGCGGCGTCGTATCGCGCGACTGGGGTTTGGTCCGGGTGGGAGGCGAATACGCCCTCGGCTCTGTTGGCGTGCCACTCAGCAACCGAGGCGGCCGACAACGCTTTGTTCCACACGCGCATGTCGTCCATGCCGCCTTCGAAGCACCCGCACGATCCCGACGAACAGGAAGGGGCGGAACACCCGAAATGGAAATCCGCATCCGTCGCTGTGCCCCCCATGGGAAGCGACAACTCGTGGTTCTCGACGACCCCCGCCGGCTCGCCGTTCAAGTAGAAGGCAACGACATTCGCGGCGACGTCCACGGTGACGGCGACGTGCGTCCACACGTCGAGCGGCACGCCCGAGTCCGACGAAGGCATGTTCGCGCATTCGTCACCCGGGTTCGCCGTGGACTGGCCGTAGAAAAACGCCACCGCGCCGGTGGTGTGCGTGCCGCAGCACCCGGCGTCGGCGCCGCCGCACACGAGCATGATCGCCCAGCCGAAGTTGCCGCTCATGGCGAGCGTCTTGCCGCCGAAACTCGATCCAGCGTCGGGTTTGATCCACGCTTCGAACGTCATCTTCTCGGACTGCAACAAAGCGGTGCCCCACTCGTTGTTGTCGTACACCGACTTGACCGTGGCCGCGTTGTGCCCATCGAAAACGAACGCGTCTTCGCGGTCGCCGAGAAGCACGCGACGCTCGCGCGAGTCCGTGTCTTTCTTCGCCAGCGTCGGTGTCGGCGCCGACGCCGGCGCCGACTCTGGCTGGACGCGCGTCGGCGTCGTCTTCAGCATCACGGGCGCCGCCGGAGCGGGCGCCGACTCGCGCCCGCTCCAGAAGTCCACAAAGTCTTCCGCCTGTTCGTCGATCCAGTCGAGCGCAGACTCCACCGCCGCGCCGACGGCGGCTGCGGCGCCGCCCTGCAACTTCCGACGACTGCTCGAGCTCGCCTTGAGCAACTCCTGCACGCTTTCTCCCGGCGCGGCGCGTCGCTTGTGCGACAGCACGCGTTTCTTGATGGCCTCGAAGCTCTCGCCTTGGAGCTGTTTCCTGGCGCTCACGTCTTCGTGGCCGTGCGCCTCGTCGTGTTTGTCCACGTCCAGCAGCATTCGCCGCGCGTTCGTGGTGGCCACCTCCCTCCTCGCGCTCACGACGTTCCTCGCGCACGCTTTCCACTCGGGCACCGTCCCGACCCACGGCAGCGAGTTGTTCTCGGCGATGAAGACGTTCCCCACGACGCGGCCCATGTAGTCTCCCTTGATGGACACGAACCACAGTTCGTTCGGCGGGACGTTCACAGTCTCCAGGTGGTTCTCGACCACCTTGCTGAACACCCGGTCGTCCTCCCACCAGCACACGTCCGGGAACCCCGCCTTCTTCGCCGCCTCGTCGCGCTTACACAGGTTCCAAGCCGCCGCGCTCATCAGCGCGCGGGGCGAGTACAAGTCGTCGCGGAAATCCGCCCTCACCTGTAACAGCATCGTCGTGAGGTTGGTGTTGCTTCCGCAGTCCGCGCGGCACCCGAAGCGGCCGTACGCGGGGAACTCGAACGGCTCGTTGCACGTCCCGTCTCCGCAAACCTCGTCCACCCACACGGGAAACGCCGTCTCCACGAGCCAGTCCAAGATCTGCGTGGGGTTCGCCATGGACGTGACGGGGAACCCGTCCCCGTCCAGAGGAACCACGGCTCGTCGCACGGAGCTGACCACGGAGTACGCGTCGTACACGTCGGCTTGTATGAACACGACGACGAAGTAGAACATGCAGAAGAACAGGTACTGGAACAGGTTCAAGTACCCGGCGCCCCGACGTTTTTTATCTCGCAACTGCTGTCGCAAATCCGCGGTGATGACGTTCAGGTCCTCATCCACCGCAGCCTTCGCATCCTCGTCCAACGCGCCGTCGTCCGAGTCCCCGTCCGGATCGATCGCGAAACCGGGGTCGAAACCGCGTCTCACGTCGCTGCGATGCGCCGCCGCCGGGCTCGCGGCGAAGTCGTCATCCTCGACCGCGTCGTCCAAGTCGATCGGCACTCGGGCCAAGCCCAGCGCGTCGCGCGCCCCGCGAAGCCTGCGCGCGCGAGACAAAAAAAAAGGGTCAGCGCTCGGCGATGGATCGTTCGGAGCGAAAAACGCGCTCGTGGTCGGGTTGGCGCCCGGCGCGCGTTCCGTCGCGGGCGCGATCGCGAGACGCCACGTCTTGAAAAAACCAAGATGTTTCGCCCAGGCGTGTTACGGCGGTCCGAGAAAATCGCCACGCGCGCGCGGGTCGCTTCGGGCGGTCGGGGACGCACATCTCGAGCTTTGTTTTCTACTCGCGACGGAACGCGCGCGTCTGGACGCGTCGCTCGCCGTTCGACCGCGACGGGACGAGGGAGCCACCGATACGCTCGGTTACTACCCTCGCCCCGCCGAAATCGGACGTCCTTCGGGTCTGACACACTACTCACTAGTGCTGTCGTCACCCACCCACCGGGAACCTCCCCTCTGAGAAGGCGCAGCCCGCGCGCGTAAACCCGTCGCGTGCTTGAACCCGCGAAGAGCCGCCGCGATCGGATGAGATGTCCGAAGCGTAAGCCCTCGCGTTCGAGGTCCGGGCCACCGCGCGGTGCGCTGTGCGCCGCCGCACCGCGTCCCGCGTCCCTGCGATTTACCCGCTGGACGCGTTCACGCGTATCTGAACCGACCGGAGTTAGCTCGATTTTTTCGCTTGATCGACGAGCCACGGTGGACCTGCCGATGAAACGCGCGCCACCGATGAAAGTTGAAACGAGATACTTTTTCAAAGTGAAAAATAAAAAAACGTCGACAAAAATCGCAGGTGCAGTGAAACTGTTGATGTTGAAAATCACCGGTTACCGTACCGCGTCGAGCCGTGATGAAAGCGTTCGCCGTCTCGATCGCGCGAGGGCACCGCTCCTCCCCCCCTCGCCTCGTGATCAACGTTTGAACAGAAACTGAAGATCTTCCTCCGTGAGCTGCGCGAGCGACGCCTGGTTGCCGTCCATGCACCCCTCGAAGACGAGCGCCTTTTTCTTTTGCAGGTCGAACATCCTCTCCTCGATGGTATCCGCGGTACAGAATCGCGTCGCGATCACCGGCCGCGTCTGCCCGATCCGGTGCGCGCGCATCACCGCCTGCATCTCCACCGCGGGATTCCACCACGGCTCGAGCACGAAGACCCGGTTCGCCGTCTGCAGGTTCAAACCCTCGCCTCCGGATTTGAGGCTCATCAGAATCACCGTCACGCTCGGGTCCTCGCGAAACGCGCGCAGATTCGCGGCGCGCTGCGTGACGGGCATGGAGCCGAGCAGCTTGGCGATCACGAAGTTCTCCTTCTTCAAGCGCCACTCTACGATCTCGATCATGTTCGTGTACTGGCTGAAAACGATGGCTTTGTTCGGCGCAGCGCGCGCGCGCTCCGTCGTCTCGCGCGTCCGGTCCTCGTCGCGCATCTCGCGCAGGCCTCGCAGCAACGCCTCCACCTTCGTGCTGCTCGTGTACTTGCTCAGATCGATGCGGGACAAGATGGATTTCGAGGGGAGCTCGTCGCGCTTCGTCGCCGCGGCGGACGCGCCGCCGCCGCCGGCGCGCCGCGCCAGGGTAAGGTCCGAGGGTTGCAGGTCCACCGTCAACGGGACTCGGCACGTGGGGCACGTCACCTTCTCCCCTGTTTCGGGCGCGCAGGACGCGTACTGCATGATGCACTCGCGGTGGAACACGTGCTTGCATCCGGTCATGGCGGCGTCGTCGGGGTCCACGTCGTCTTGGCACATGCCGCAGTAGTACTTGGGTTCCGCGGCGCCCGCGACGGCGTCGAACGCGAGTTCCGCGGCTTCGCTCGGGCTCTCGTCGCTGCGCCCTCGTCGCAGGTTCTTGCGCGCCTCGCCCTTCTCGGCTCCGGCAGCGCGCTTCTCAGCCACCGCGCTCTTACCCCTCTCCGCGTCCTCCCCGGCGGCGGCGGTGGCGCGGGACTTGGAGTGCACGACGAGGTAGGGGTGGTCGCACGTTTGCCGCAGTCGCGAGAGGAGCTCGAAGATGTGCGCGTAGTTGTGCAACACCGAACCCTTCTTGACGTAGCCGTCGAACTTGGCTCTGGTCAGCATGTATAAGCTCTCGTAGAAGTCGCGCTCCACCTCGTCCATCTGCGTGACCGCGACGTTGATAGTCAGCGAGGGGAGCCGCACGTCCTCCGCGCGTTCCGCCTTCGTGCGGCGCAACTGCGCCGGCAACAGGATATCGTTCCGAAGCGTCAGGAACCCCTTCCGGCCGTCGCCGACGTACCCGTACCGGTTGATCGGGTTGATCACCGTCTGGTTGAAGTGGCTGTAGTGCCTCGGGCCGGCGTGGCCGCACTCGCGGCACGCGCGCTGCTCGGGCCCGAAGTTCCAGCACAGGGACTTGCACTCGCATCCCTTGACTTTGCAGAAGTAGTACGCGTGCGGGTCCATGCGCAGGAACCGAACGAGCGAATAGAGCTCGCCGACTCGGTTTTGCAGCGGCGTTCCAGTCAAACACCACTTCGCGCGCGAGCGCAAGTCGTAAATGCACTTGGCCGTGTTCGTCGTGCGCGCCTTGATCTTGTGCGCCTCGTCCAAGACGATGCGATCCCACTCGACGGTGTGCAGGAGCGAGTCGGACAGGTCCACCGCGTCCGGATCGTCGCCGGCGGCGGCGTCGTCCGAAGCCGAGAGGGATTCCGTCTCTCGTTTCACGGGAAGACGTGTCGCCGCGTCGCCGAGAGCCAACGCGACGGCGAGTTGCGCGTCCCGATCCTCCCCCGCGGCGTCGACGGCGTCGGGAAGCCACTCGTCGTCGTCGCTCTCGTCGTCCGCATTGCTCTTCTTTTTTCGTTTCCCGTCCGGCGCAGGCTTCGCGCGAGTCGGTCTCGCGCGAGCCTTCTTCCCCGCCGCCGCCGGCGGCGGCGGCTTTCCCCGGCGGCGGCTCGGCCGCGACGAAGCCGCCGCCGCGGCGTCGCGCTCCTCGGCTTCGCGCCTCGAGACGTCCATCGCCACGCGGAGCATGGCCTCGTCCTCGGCGTCCCCCTCGGACTTCGCCGGAGTGGTCTCTCCGACGATCTGCACCTCGGAGTCGGAATCCTCGGCGTCCCCGCCGCCGCCGGAGGGGTTTCGCCTCGCTCTCATCGCGCCGTCGTACATGGACATCGCCGGTCTCCCGGCTTTGGTCATCAGCTCGCGATAAAAGTTTCCCGGCGTCGGGAGGGCGTTCTTGGGCGCGGGCGCGCCGCTCGCGGGTTCAGGCCTCCGCATCGGCTCGACCACGTCCTTCGCGTCGCCCTTCTTGATGCGCAGCGTGCGCATCGCCTTTTCGTTCGCCACGTCGCGCGTCTTCTCCCGCTTCGCGAGCTTCGCGGTGCGCACCGCGTCGGGCCCGCAAAAGTACTTGAGGTGCGTGACCAAGCTTCGCGGGAGGAGTTTTTTCCCGCACCAGCGGCACGGTACCATCGCGCGGTTGACGCACTTGCGCCACTCCCCTTCCACGACCGGGTACGTGGTCAACACCACGTCCGCGTTCTGCAAGGTGGAAGCCTCGACGCGTTTGCGGTCGGCGTAGTACACCAGGACGCGCAGGGCGCCGGGCGCGACGCAATCGCGGATCTCGTCTTCCCACTGCGCGAGCGCAGACGTGGGCACGACGACGAGCGTCGGGGCGCGCGCGTCCTCGCGCCGTGTGGCTCGCCCTTTCTTCGCCGCCTCCACGGCGAGCTTCTCGCGCGCCTCCTTCTGGTGCAGCAGCAGCGCGATCGTCTGGATGGTCTTGCCCATCCCCATCTCGTCCGCGAGGATCCCGCCGTTCACGGACCCCGCCTCGTTCGCCACCATCCACCCCAAACCTTCCTGCTGGAACCCCAACAGAGGCCTGGTGAGGTGACGCGGCGCGTCGAGGCGCGGCGCGGGCTTGGAATCGTCGCGCTTGCTGAAGGACGGGTCGTTCGGGTCGATGGTGTCGAGCTGCACCGCGTCTTCGCTCGTCAGCTCATCCAGCGTCGCCTTCCGGTCCTCGGGGGACAGGTCGTTCAGCCCGTGAATCTGCGTCGCGAGTTCCGCGCGAGACACGTCGGGCACGCGCAAACACGTCGGGTGCTGCCACGAGGAGATCCAGCCGTACTCGCCTCCGCGCCACTTGATGGGCACGCCCACGCGGACGGAGGCTTTCGCGATGAGCTCGCTACACCTGCGGATCGAAGAGCGCGAGACGGGGGGAGGGAGGGTCAGACGCGGCGACGCGCATCTTGCGATATACCGCTCGCCAGATCTGACGAAACGGCGTTGTCGGCGTCGCGCACGCGAGAGCCGTGTCGCGAACGCACCTGCGGCATCGCGCGCGACCAGTCTTGGCGATCTCCACCAGATGACTGTACGTGGGCTCGTCCTCGTACTCGGCGGGCTTCCACTCACGACCTCCCTTGTCGTCCTGCACCACCGTGAGCGGCGGTGCCATGGCGCGTCGTGGTGTGTACCTCGCTTCTCGCGAAGAAAGAAAATGGCCGATGAAATTCACCGATGTCAGAGAACCCGCTCGTCACTCTGCGCGCGGAACTTCGCGGGCGCGAGAGCGTCGGCGTACTGCTCGCGCCTTTTCGCCGCGAAAGACACAAAGTCATCGATGTACAAAACAAAAACAGAGCCTATGTAGACATCGGTGTCCCTCACGAGACGCATGCCGTCTCCACGCTCGCACGCCCTCATATTTTGTACCCCAGCTCGCGCGCCCTGTTGCAGTCGTCGGTGGAACACCCCCACGGCGCGCCCTCGAGCCTCTGCGCGTACGGAAACGCGTAACGCGTACCGCTGGCAAACGGCCCCGCGCGCCCGTCCAGGCGCGCGTACGCCGCGGCGTGCGCGAGCGAGCCGCAGCTGCCTTCGAGCTTGGCAAACGCGAGGCTTCGCGCGGCGTCGAACGTGCTGGGCGCGTCGCAGGACGCGAGGTCGTTCCGGAAGTTGATCCTGTGCGCGCCGTAGGAAATCTCATCCGGAACCGCCGAGACGTCGCAGGAGGGGTTCTTCAACTCGCCGTCCGAGCCGGTGAACCACTTGACAACGGTCAAAGAGCCCGACGCGTCGCAGAAGAAACGCTGCGTGCCTCGCCGGGAACCCGTCTCCGCACCCAGGATGTGGTAGCAGGGCGAACCCGCGACGTCGCCGCCGTCGCGAACGGCGATGCCCGGATTATAGCATTCGGTGTCGGGACCGCTCGGGTCGTCGCCCGCCGCTTTGATCTTGCCGGACGGGCACGCCACAC
>ENA-OUOG01001804-OUOG01001804.1-marine-metagenome-genome-assembly--contig:-NODE-1804-length-23712-cov-7.056357_pt1 | contig 23712 bp, 20 predicted proteins | sample MGYA00248635_ERZ508505 | MGnify/ENA primary metagenome ERZ508505 (study PRJEB26176, sample SAMN06267871) | marine metagenome | isolation source: Saanich Inlet, British Columbia, Canada | place: Pacific...
GAAACCGTTCGTTATGTTAGTCAGATTGACATCTCGACGCGTGACGAGGCATTGCTTGCCATGACAGTCGTGGATGCGGCTTTAGAAACCTTGGCTTCGAATCGAGCAGGTTTAGGTGCTGTCGCAAACCGACTAGAGGCGACGATCTCGAACTTGATGAATATCTCGGAAAACACAGCTGAATCGATGTCGCGTGTGATGGATGCAGATTTTGCAGCTGAATCAACCCGGCTTGCGAGGGCGCAGATTTTGCAGGAGGCTTCAGTTGCGATGCTTGCTCAAGCTAACGCCGCCGCTCAGTCCGTGTTAAAGCTTTTGCAATGATTGTCGATAAATCATTTGTATAGTCACGGTCGGGTTAAATGTCTGCAAACATAGATTTTTTAGGCGCGTTAAATGCCGGTTCGGATATCGATACGAAGAGCCTCGTGACGGCGCTGGTTGATGCTGAAAAGGCTCCTCGCGAGTCAAGGATCAACGCAAATATTGATAACACAGAGGCGCAGATTTCGGCCTACGGAGAGTTAGCCTCGAGTCTGAGTATTTTGCAGCTTGCCTTTGCAGATCTGAAAGACGTGTCAGACTTTGACAGCACAGCTGTTGCGACATCCAATAATTTATCGTCAAGTGGCGCTGTTGCGTTGACCGTCTCCGCAGATGGCAATGCGGTGGCCGGGACCAGCGCGAGCATGCAGGTTACACGGGTCGCTCAGCCTGATCGCTGGGTGTCAGATGGTTTTGCTGCGATCGATACTGACCTTAATAACGGCTCAGACATTGTCGTAACCCTCACTATCGGTGGTGCTAGCAGTGCGGTTGAGGTAGCAGATCCAACTCCCACCGCAATCGTATCCGCAATCAATGCTGCTGATCTAGGCGTCACGGCCACACTCCTGGATACCGGCGGAGCCAGCAATCCCTTCAAAATAGTTTTAGAGGGTCAATTGGGCGCCGATAACGGCTTTACGATCTCGACCGACGCCTCAGTTGGAACTATGCCTGAGTTTAATACCCAGACCTCGACCGCGCAGGATTCGATCCTCGTCGTGAATGGGGTGTCAGTGCAACGAACAACGAATACCATCGATGACGTTATTGCTGGGCTCACATTTAATATTACGGATCAGACTGCTTCCACAGCGTTAGTATCCGTTACCCAAGTCAACGATGAATTGAAATTAAGACTTCAGAGTATGGTTGAGGCCTACAATGACTTCGACGATTTAGTTTCAGAGAAGATGGCGTCTGGAGAGGTTTTTTCTGGGAATGCAACAGTCCGGATGATTGCCGGCCAGATCAAGTCAATGATCTCATCAGAGTCGTCAACGGCAACCTCTAGCTTTGGTTACTTCAGCGAAATTGGTATTTCGTTTGATCGCTACGGTCAGCTCGAGATTGACGATGACACTTTAGATAGCATGCTGTCTGAGCATTTTGATGATGTGGTCTCGATAGTAACCGCCGACACAGAGAACCAGAGCGACTTTGGGGATCTGGACCGTGGGCTGGCTGGTGACATCTACGTGCTGATAGACGACATGCTAGCCTCGGACGGTGTGTTTGCAAACCAGTCTGTCGCTCTTGAAGCTAAGGCGGGTGACTACGCCGACCAGTTGGTGGCGCTTAATCTTCGCATGGAGGGTATTTACGATCGCTATTTGGCTCAGTTTACTGCGATGGAGACGGCGATAGATCAGATGAATAGTATGAAGGATTATCTGAAAAGCGCACTGTCTGGTATGCCGTTTACATCAAAAAATGATTAATCGCTAAAGTTCTGTTGATACAATCCGATTCTAAACTTGAGAGTTTTTTTTGGAGGGTATTGTATGGACAAGACTGACGCCGCTATCGCTGGGGTAAATAACCCTGCGTCAGTACCCGTGCGCCCTGACGGATCGGAAGCGCTGAAGGCGAAACCTGTAAAGAGTGAAGGCGTCAAAATATCAAAGGTTGAGACACCAAAGATAGAGGCGCATGAAAACGCGGTTAAGGACTCAGCACTACTAAAGCACGCGACCAAGAATGCTGAAGAGGCGCTCTCTGTTGATGAGACGTTACGGTTGGTGGAACAATTAAAGCAAGCGCTCCCTCGCAGTGCTACCGCATTACGGTTTGTGGTCGATGAGGTGCTCGACAAGCCGATTGTGAGCGTAATCGATCAAAAGTCTGGCGAGCTCATTCGCCAACTACCTAGTGAAGAGGTCGTCAGGGCCGCGCGTAATATTGAAATAATGCGCGGAATTCTGTTCGATCGAAAATCTTGAGATTGATCGATGTGCAAATTCAGATTGCCATCGACTGGGATTCTTAGGCTCTGTTTGAATACGTCGGTTCACTCGGGCCAGCTATTAGTCCTATCGCGCCAATCTTAGTCAGCGAATCGGCAATTATTTGCCACTTCCATTAAAGTTCGGCAATTTAATGCCGATCACGTTTCCATGAGTACAATCGAACCGAGCACTGCAAGCTTACTGAGCGCGGCGCTTTGGCAAAAAACGTCGGATTCTGGGCCGATCTCCGCCTCCGAGGTCATTGAGTCTTCATTCTCAGATGTAGAAATCTCTGAGTGGACTCCAACTATTGCCATTGCTGATACCTTTTCGGATGCCGCGGCATCCGTGGCCATTGTGACACTCAGTGCTGGGTCATTGGACGGTTTGGCTTCCATCCTTTTGCAAATGAAAGCGGCAACAGAAGACGCGACTGAAGCATCCAGAGTCGGGTCCAGTCAGGACTACACACAAGCGATTGACGTTTTGAGTCGACTCGAACAAGACATTTCCCAATTTATTGGCTCGAACCTAGCATCTCCAGAGACTTTCACGACGTCGATGGTGGAATCACAAGAGGGTGGATTCCAGAGTCGATTCTTCCAAGTCTTAGATATGTCTGAAGTTGAAGGTTTTGATTCTTTGGCATCTCTTGAGGTTGACATGGCGGCGGTTATGACCAGCGCACATGACGCGTCGACTTGCCCGATTTGTCAGGCCAGTTCACAGGCTGACGGCTTATCCGATGCGTTGACGATGACCGCGGATGGGGGAGTCGGGCTGACTACTCTGGATTCAGACGCTACCAGCGAATCATCGTCGATCAATGGTGTTTACAGTGACGCGGCCCAGACGACTAGGGACAACGCGGGATCTGATGTGGATACCTCTGCAGATTCGGGCACAAGTTACATTGACCCCCTTGTTCAGGGTAATTTCTGGGATTTGGCGGCGGCAGAGACCCTGACCTACTCGTATTACCAGAGCGACGCAGTAGTCGACTACGCTGATTATGTGAATACTTATCGCCAGCCCGATTACCCTTCAGCGGCAGCGGCATTTAATGCGACCCAGCAGACCGAGATGAATGAGGTGTATGACCTTTGGTCAACTTATGCGCCCTTTAATTTTGAGGAGGTGACTGAGTCAAGTGTCGGTTCTGTGGTCGGAGATCTCAGGGTTGCGTACATGACGAACACCGGTCTTAACAGCTCTGCCGCAGCATTTGCATACTATCCGTATGAGAACGCGATTGGCGGTGACACCTGGTACATCGTTGATGGCGCTCAGAATGCTGCCAACAATGCATCGTATGCCCCGAATCTGACGTTTACAGACAACACATACGGCCGGTACACGGCCTTGCATGAGATTGGGCACTCTATTGGTCTCAGCCACCCGTTTGATGGCGGCTCACAGTCTGGCCAGACCCTAACGGGGAACGGGCTGGAGGACGACATGCGCTACACGGTCATGTCTTACGAGAACACGGCAGCCAACACCATCTACTACCAGTCCGGGGGAAGCCTTACTTCGACTCAGATTTACGTCAATACCCCGATGATCTATGACGTGGCTGCGGTCGAGTTTTTGTACGGTGAGATCACTGACTCAAATCTTGGAGATACCACGTACTCAATTACAGACCACCAACAAATGTGGACCATTGTGGATTCTGGCGGGACGGATACGATCGACCTGTCAGCGACCGAATTTCGGAGTATCGTCGATCTCACCCCGGGCTCTCTGTCATCTGTCGGTTATGCGACTGAGGCCGAACAGGAAGCCTACTGGGCGACTCAAGGGTACTCCCTTGCGGCAGTCGAGTCTTACATCACCGCAGTCGACCTTTTCACGGGGGAAGATAACCTCGGAATAGCTTTCAGTGCCACCATCGAAAATGTCGTTGGTAGCGCCGGGGATGATGAGATCACGGGGAATGATGCTAATAACAGGATCACAGGTAACGCGGGCGATGACACGATAGCCGGAGGATCGGGTGACGATACGGCTATTTTTGCAGGTAATTTTTCTGATTATTCTGTGACCACCTCCACCACAGGGGTGACGACAGTGGTGGATAATAATAGCAGTGACGGTGATGAAGGTTCTGACCGCCTGACTGGTGTCGAGTTTTTAGAGTTCGCAGATTTGACCTACACCGTGAGCACTGATTTCGGTGGTAGGGCGTATCGCAGACCTGAAGAAGACGGTGAGAATAAACAATGGGCACCCCCTCATACCATAACTGGCATGAATCTCCAGAGCCTCGACGACGCCGAAGAGGCTCTCATCCTCATCGACATCGCAATCGAGCAGGTCTTAAAGCAGCGCGCTGAACTTGGGAGTGTCGAGAATAGGCTCCTAAGAACAGTGAGTAGCTTAAGCACTGAGGTACTGAACCTAAGCCAAGCCAAATCACAGATTATGTCTGCCGACTATGCCAAAGAAGCTGCGGCGCTTGCGAAACATCAGATAGTGCAGATGGCCGGACTTGAGATGCTGAAGCTGTCACAGAATTTTAGCCGCCAGGTCACGCAGCTTCTTCGATAACACTTACGTTCCCAGCAAAATTTAATCCGAGTTTCACGCTGAACCCTTCCCATCAATCATCCTAAATTGCCGGATCAAGAGATTGGCACGGTCATTTATTTCCGCTTCACGGTAACCGTCTTCCGGTCTTGAACATTTTGGTCTAAAGCTTTGCCGATTCCTGCCGATTTCATTGTTAACTCCGGCAAATACATTCCGGAAGCGGAAATTAACATGGCAAAAGAGGAAGCGCTAAAATGGCACTCGTAGTCAACACAAATATCCCGTCTCTGTCTTCGCAGAGATACTTGGCTGAGTCGCGTCGCGACATGGAAACAGCTATGGAGCGTCTGTCTTCCGGCAAGCGCATTAACACGGCCGGAGACGATGCAGCAGGCTTGGCGATCAGCCAGCGGATGGAGGCCCAGATTACAGGGCTTAATATGGCAGTTCGTAACGCGAATGATGCCATCTCCCTCACGCAGACAGCTGAAGGCGCGATGCAGGAAGTCTCAGACATGCTGCAACGGATGCGTGAGCTAGCGGTCCAGGCGGTCAATGGAGTCAATAATGACGACGACCGAGCGTCTCTAGACCTTGAAGTGCAGGCACTCAAGGCCGAAATCGACCGCATTGCTGGGAATACTACCTTCAACGATCAGGTGATTTTGGATGGTTCCTACAATACCAATTTCCAGATCGGCTACAACTCAGGGAACTTCTTCGATATTTCTTTGGCATCAGTCGCTACGAGCGCTTTGGGACTGGCCGCGGGAGAGGCATCGTCGAGCACAGACGCTGTAAACACTTTAGTATCTAGCCGATTAGAATTAGCGTATTTTGATCAAAATGGAACAGGTGCCGGAGTTGATTCGGCTGGTATCTCTTTCGCACAAGGTGACATCTTAATCAATGGATCGGAGCTCGATGCGTTTGATGGAACGTCAGCAACCAGTAGCGGCGGTAATGACCTTTATGATCTGCTTAACAACATCAACGTTAACGTTGATAACGTAGTCGCCTCAGGATTCAACACGCTCGTCGCTTCAAGTGTCGGGACCGGAGAGGTCACTGAGAATTCTGTTGTTATTAAAGTGGGTGCGGTAGGCATTTCGACTGATGATTGGTATCAGGCCGAGAAGTCCTACACCCTCGCACAATCGTCTTCGATGGCTGAGGTTGTTGCGGACATTAACGCGAACTTTGTGAACGATGAAGTCGTGGCGTCGATCAATGATGATGGCAAACTCGTGTTATCCAACACTACAGGTGCCACTATTTTCGTTGAAGATCAGACTGGTACTGATGGAGCTTTTGACGGTGCTACCGGTTTTGAAGTTGGAAGTGTTTCAAATGCAACAGTGTCCTCTACCGGCGTTGGATCTACAGACGTATTCACGACTGCGAAGCAAGGGTTTTTGAAGTTAACAAGTTCTGATGGCACGGCTATTGAGATTACGAGGGGTAATACAGGCTCCTCGAGCACAGGTACATTAACCGATCTGCAGGCGATTGGTTTCAACGAGATTTCCTCGACGCCGGATGGTGCGAAGTACACCGTGACTGGAAGTCAGTCGACAACGTTTAATGGTGCCAGTACAGAGTTCGGGTACAACACAACGACTGGTCAGGCAGATCTGACGATTAACGGCACTGAGATTTATGATGTTGAACTAAGCCCAGAATCTACTACGTTCCAGGGCAAGCTGGATGTCATCAATGCGTTTAGCGACGAGACAGGTGTCATTGCGTCAGCGTATTTTGAGCGGACCATCGACACGTCTGCGGTCACCTTTGTAGCTGACGATACTTTTGACCTAAATGGCGTGACCATTACCATGGGAGCGGATTTAGACACTCTTGTGACTAATATCAACGGGGTATCTGGTGCTAATACGGCAAAGCATGGTGTAACGGCATCTTCCGACGGTCAGAATCTGATTTTGAAGGGTGACGGAGTTCAAACCGTCAACTTGACACACAATGATTTTTCTCTGTCGTCGGCAACTGTTCAGGCGGCGCAGCGTCGTTCAGCAGATACGAATGCCATGGATGCTCCGAACCAAATTGTTTTGTTGGATGATGCTGACGTAACGGAAGGTCGAGTATTCACTTTAACATTTAACAATACCAAGGTTAGCGGAGTAGCTTCGGTATCGAGCGCTCAGAGCATCGCATCCAATACTGCAGTAACCTATTCCTACACCGTTTTAGCAAATGAAGACGCACAAGATGTCTGGGATGGCTTTGCTACATTAATGTCTGAGCGGATCTTCATTACCGCTGCAAATTCAGTAGTTGGCTCACCTGCTGACTTCTGGAATATTTCTGCAGGTGCTTCGTCTGCGCAGATACAGTTCTTCTCCGCGATGGATGTAGGTGCTACAACTATTACATTGGGCGTTAGCCAAACAGGAACAGCAACTGGGACAACACGACTTACTGGAAGTAATTCACAAAACTATGAAGGAGCTTTGAGACTCCAGACTACTCGTAATGAACCGATTTCAATCGAGTTTAATACCAGTGGTAATTTGGGCGGTTTGATTGAGCAGAACGTTGGTGAGACGACCTACGATTCCAACGATCCAACTTACGAGGCTGGTGTGGTTTCCTCCAATTATGTTAGCGGCTTGACAATTGCCACAACGGCGGATGCCACAACGGCTTTGGATACGCTAGACGCGGCTCTTGCGTCAGTGGCCACCTACCGGTCAAATTTAGGTGCGATTGAAAACCGCATGAATCATACCGTCGATAATCTCACTAATGTTGTGGAAAACACTTCAGCGGCACAGTCTCGGATACAAGACGCTGACTTCGCCGTCGAAGCAGCCGCCTTGGCGAGAGCACAGATCTTACAGCAAGCTGGAACAGCCATGCTTGCTCAGGCGAACGCTGCTCCTCAGAATGTGTTGAGTCTCCTAGGAGGCTAATTTAGCCAAACCAAGGTAAACTAAGCCGGTCGCTTCAATGACCGGCTTTTTTTTGAGTGAAGATCATGAATGATAAAATAATGAAGCAGATTCAACGTGCGTTGAAATCTAAAGATTTCAATAAAGCTGCGAGTGTGATCGATGCTCTTATCGCCCGAGACTCGGTTTTTAACCATGACCAATACTTGGTCATTAGTAATATCTACCTGAATGTCGGCAGGACGAAGGATTCGTTAAAGGCGATTGAATCGGCTCGAACACTTCAGCCGAATAGTATTGGTGCTGCAAAACAAGCATTTTGGGCTTTATATGCTGATGATGGTCTTGAGGAGGCCGCCAAAGTGTTAGAGATACTTAGGGCTGAAGACTGTGACGACCAGAGCTCTGAAGATATTTATAATCGCTGGGAGTTGATCTTGGCCGAAAAACGAGGCGATCACCGATTTGTTGTAAAGCAGATCGATGACGGTGTTATCAGCCTAGATTTGGACGCGCATCGAGGCTACGACATCGTTACTGTTTACATAAAAGCATTATGCGATGAGTTTAGGGTAGATGACGCATTGACACTACTTTCGACTTTCCCAGATTCTACAGTTAAGGCTTCTCAAGCCCTGAGTTTTGCACTAGCAAAGACCCTAGAAATCAAAGGTTCGGTGGATGCGTGCTTGGATGCTTATGAGTATTTGGTAGATAGGTTTCAAAGCTATGAGGCTCAGTGGAATAAGACACTAGTTTTGCTGTCTTATGGCCGACTAGCCGAGGGGTGGGCGGCTCACGAGGAGCGATGGAAATGGAAAGATTATCCATCTACTCACTGGGTTTTTCATCGGCCCAATTGGTGCGGCGAAGATCTGACTGGAAAAACCATTCTTGTAGTCAATGAACAAGGACTCGGGGACGAGATCATGTTTTTGAGTAAACTCCCACTGGTAGATTGTTTTAATCCGAGTCGAGTTATGATCCAGGTTACCGAAAAAATTGTTCCTTTGGTAGCAGACTGGTATCCACAGCATCTGGTTGTAGCAGCGCCGAAGGACTCCGATTTAAGCTCAGTCGATGCATACAAAGATGTTGACTACTGTATAGCGATGGGTTCCTTAAGTTTTATCCAAATCAAAACGGGCAAGCAATTCGAGCAATCTTTTTTGAATGCGAGGTGCGGGAAACTGGACAGACCGAGCATCAAGCTGATTTCCACTGGGATGGAGAAGGACGCGAAAATTTGTGTCGGAATATCATGGAGGAGTAGTAATTTTTATGGAAAAAGATCATCTCTTTATTTAAATCATCTGGCTCTCGAAAACATCATTAAATCAGCACCCCCGCAAGTGAAATTTATATGTCTTCAATACGGGCTGGCCGAGGAGGAAAAGCTGTTTCTTGAATCGCATCCTGAAATATTTCTACCGCCAGAGGATTTGTTTGAAGATGTGGATATGTGCGCGAACTATGTAGATGCTTGCGACATCGTAATTTGTCCACCAACTATTATCAGACAGCTGGCAGGCATTACTCAGACCCCCTGCATCACATGGGGTACGGATCCGCAGTGGAGTCATCTTGGACAGGAGCACTATCCGTGGTTCCCCAACATTAAACTGATTAAGTGCCAGAGAAATCACGATACAGGGACTTTGGTAGACCGCCTGAAATCGATGATCAACAGGTTGCCATCCATGTTCAATGTTTCATGACTTTTCCATAAGAAACCATGAAATATCATCTTGAGGCGAATATTTGTCTCTATGATAGAAGAATCCATAATCTATCAGGTTGAGTTGAAACTCATCCATCAATTCACCAGCAAAGTCGCGTTTGAATAATCTATCCTCATGGCCGCGATAGTTTATTTTTGTCGGTACCGGGTTATAGTATTCAGCAACAAGAACATACCTTTTGCTGGACTCGACTAAATTTCTGTAGGCTCTCTTCAGCTCGTCTGGGTTGATGTGAATCAAAACTGTGACAGCTGCCGTTAGGTCTACCGGATTATGTAGTGGGGGATCTAACAGTGTTCCTGTTGTTACAGAAGCTATGCCGCACTGACGGGCTTTTTCCGCAGCCGTTTCATTGATTTCAATCCCACTTAGAGTCGCATTAGGAATTAATTGTTTGATTGCAATTAAGTTAAGCCCAATGTTACACCCTAGCTCATGGACCGAGGTGATATTGTGAGCAGATCTAAGCATTTTGGACCACATAATCATTTTAGAGGTCAGAAGCTCGGCAGAGTTATTTCTGTTGATATATTGCTCTCCAAACTCACCTGCCCAAAAATTCTCTTGTTCGGTTGAGTGTGTCATTTGCTTCCTCCGGTGTGAATTAGAATGACCAGTTTAGATCATGAATTCTTTTATTAGAGATCTTTAAAAGATTCTGGGCGACGTCGAGATCTTCTGGAGTATCTATATCTATTACCTCCGATCGATTTAGAACAACGCCGGCCGCTTTGGTTGTCGTCAGGTCAAGCTTTTGCCTGACTGCTTCCGCGCGATATACATAGAATTGACCAGCATCATGGAACGTTTCCTCTAAGTCCTGAGATCTGACGTGATAATTTTCTGGTTTAATCATGTGCAAATAATTTTCGTCTTTCCTCAGGGCCCGTTGAATCGGGAAAGGGAAAGTGGTGATAGAGAAAACGAGGTCACAATCGATTTGTTGGTTTAGTAATGAGAACGCCAGGTCCATCTTCTCTTGCTGGAATAGTATCGCTGTGGGATAGACCACAGCTACGTAGTCTATTTTTCTGTTTTCAGCTTGCTCGAACCACGAGAGAGCGTCCTCGAGCACATCAATAATTCCTGTGTGATCATCTGCGAGCTCAGGTGGTCGCCGATAGGGTGTCTCTATCCCTCTTTTTTTCGCGATGCTTGCAATTTGATTGCTGTCAGTGGAAATCAGAACCTTTTCTGGCGTCCAGTACTTTGCAAGCTCATGCAAAGGCCACTCAATCATTGGTGTATTCAGAATTGGAGTTATGTTTTTTTCATGTATACGCTTACTGCCGCCTCGAGCCGGAAGAATTAGCAGACAGTTGGATTTATAGATCTTTGGTTCGGTATTCACAAATTTGACCTTTGTATGCAAGAGACAACGAGCGATCTCGCTCACTAAAAATTTGTTTCATTCCTACCTTGAGTAATCTAAATGACGCACCGAAAGTTGTCCCAAATCGAGATTTATCCTCTCTCGGTTTCCCGTTCACGATCACTTCGAAAAATTTGATATTGGACCGCGCAGCTGCTAAGCACAAATCTGTTCCGATTTGGCCCCCTGGGGTTGTGCCTTGTCGATTGTTCCATAAGGCTTTCGAATAACCTTTCATTCCGCAAAAGATATCTGAAATACCGTATTTTTTCTTTATCAAAAATCCAATTACTTTCTCGGCTAATCGTTTAGAGCCACTGCGTTTTCCAATGACTAGGTCGGCATCATTCATTAAAAAATGACTTTTGAAGTCTCTAAGTGTGCTCGGATCATGTTCGCCGTCTGCGTCTATTACAACGACTGCATCTGCGTTGAACGTTGTAAACGCGATACTCACACCGAGATTGACCGACTCTTCGTACCCCAGATTCGATTTATTTGAGAAGACCTTCGCACCAGCCGCATTGGCTAACTCAACAGTTTTATCTGAGGAACAATCGTTTAAGACAACAACCTCAGCATGCTGATTTGACTGCCTTATTACGTCACTAATTGAGGCTTCTTCGTTAAAGGCTGGGACTACCACTACGAACTTAAATTCTGCCACGAAATTGCCTCACCTCTCAAAATGCGACTTTGTAAACACTTCCCAATAATTTGACTTGCCTGACTAGGGAGACAGTTATCGGGTTCGCAGGGTCTTAGTGGTTCAAAATCACCGTCTTGGAGCATGTGACCCATAGGGAGATCCTTTGTTGCTCTGAGCGCTCTTCTCTGAACCACGACCGTATCTTCTTCATTGGCCTCAACTCGTTTTATGCCATCCCCAAGCGCTGCCTCTAATTCTCGTGAGGCCAAAACCATCGCCCGCCACGTTTCGGGATTAAGGGCGAAGCTATGGTCTGGGCCTTGGCGCGAATTATCATCGGTGAAGTGTTTTTCAATGATTCGAGCCCCTAAAGTGATCGCCCCTAGGACCGCCGAGTGACCGGGAGTATGATCCGAGAGACCAAGAGGCATACCAGGCCACCTTGAGGCGAAAGTCTTCAGAACATTTAAATTTACGTACTCGAAATTCTTACTGTCACCAGTGTAGTTAGTATTACACTGCATCAGACACATCGATGGGTTTTTAGATAATGTTACTTCGACAGCCTCAATAACCTCATGCATGCTCGACGCACCAGTCGCTAAAAGTACAGGCGCGCCCTGGCTTGCAATCTCTAAAATCAATTGAGTATAAGTTATGTCTCCTGAGCCGATTTTGTAAGCTGGAATTCTTGACGAAAACAATCGTACTGCTGCGAGGTCATATGGGGTCGTCATGAAAGTGATGGATGCTTCTTCGCAAGTTGTGATGAGCGCTTCTGTCCAATTACGTTTTGTATGGTATTGGTCGTAAACTTCACGTACCGATTTTTTCCACGTCGCCTGATGTGATTTTTGTTCTTTCATCTGCGAAAAGCCAACATCACTCACAATCCCATCGGCTAAGAAGTGTTGAAATTTTGCACAGTCGGCGCCTGCCTCTTTGGCCAGCCAAATCAAATCCTTTGCTCGACTAAGATCGCCGTCATGATTGGCTCCGATGTCAGCAATGAAATAAGTCGGTTCGTTTTCCGCAATTCTAGTATTCTGAATCCAGAATTCGGAGTGATAGAGATTACTCATTGATTCTCCTTTGCTTAAGTAGGTTTGAGACTACTTCTGAGAGTGTAGGTAACTTTATTCCAAGAAGATTTTCCGCTCGGCTAACGTCTAGCCCTAAATTGCTAGCTCTCGGGAAATCTGTGTTTTTGTGGATACTTGTGGATACTGGCTGATTGAGAGGGATACCTAGCTGTAACGATAGTTCACGGATGAAATCAGCTTTCGAAAAGACATCACTGGAGCCTATGTTTAAAGTCATATTTGTCACACTTTGATCTATTAATTGTTCCACAGCGATTGCTAATGAACTACTGTCGATGAGGCTTGTCCAAGCGTCCTCCCAAAGATTTATCGGCCTGCGTTCTTCAATGCATGAGATGGCCCACTCTGCGAAGGTGGGTGATGCCCAGTTTCTAAAGCCAACCATACTGGTTCGGATGACCAGACTTTTCCCTGCGCGCGCAAGGTGCTCGGCGGCAAACTTTTGCCTTGCGTAGTCGTTGCGAAGAGAGACCGGATCCTCCTCAGAATGTTTGATAGGAGGCCCGCCATGGAACAAATGATCAGTAGAGATGTGTATTAAAGCGCTGCCATTCTCGACACACCAGGCACTCATATCTCCAACGATTATGGTATTTAGATGCCAACTATCGGCAAGTTTTTGCGAACATTGTTTTAGATCAATTTGCCCAGCGCAGTTTATGATTAGGTCAGGTTTTTGTTGGTCTAAAACTGCAATTAACTTGGATCTATCAAGTAAATCAACACAGTGATCTGCATTTTTTCGCGCTAGCGTAATAGTTTCAATCCCGCTAGAAAGGAGTCGTCTATGGACAGCTTGGCCCGCAAGCCCAGTTCCCCCGACGATGATAGCCTTCATCTCAATTTCAGTCCCTAAGCCTATGTCCTAAAGCCTGGTTGTTGTGTCATCGTTATCCATAGATTGTGAGCACTTTTTTATCAACTCACTCAATTGTTGCGCTGTTAGAAAATCCGGATTTTTGTCGCTAGAATAGGCTCCTGACCTATAGCGTTTAGCACGTCTATTTGAATCTATATACTCGGACACGCCATCACTATCCAAGTATGAAGGAAGGATCGCGAAGTAATCGCCTAAATCGACAGTGCTGAATGCATCACTCTCAGAAATCATTTCTTCGTGTAATTTCTCGCCAGGCCGGATCCCAACAATTACTTTGTCGCATTTTTCGCAAATAGCTTCAGCGACATCTAATATTCTATAGCTGGGAATGCGTGGAACAAAGATCTCTCCACCTCTCATGTGATCTAAAGCCCAATTTACCATTTGTATCCCTTTTTCAAGGGTTATATTGAATCGAGTCATGTCTGGATGCGTAATGGGTAAAGTACCTGTTTCTTTCATTTTCAGAAAAAACGGTATTACAGAGCCCCGGCTCCCCATGACGTTACCATACCGTACGACCGAGAATTTTATATCCCGTGAACCCTTGATTCTGTTGGCTGCTGTAAAAAGTTTATCCGAGCACAGCTTGGTTGCCCCGTACAAATTGACTGGAGATGCGGCCTTATCCGTCGACAGCGCGATGACCTGTTTAACATCCTTGAGTAAACAAGCCTCTACAAGATTTTGCGCGCCTAATACGTTTGTCTTAATAGCTTCGAACGGGTTGTATTCAGCAGCAGGTACTTGCTTGAGTGCCGCTGCATGAATTACTGTATCGACACCTTGTAGAGCTTGGATAAGCCGGTCACGATCACGAATATCACCAATAAAAAATCGAACTCTTTTATCTTTTGTTAGCCAAGGCTCTTGGGCCATCTCAAACTGTTTGAGCTCGTCGCGCGAAAAGATCACTATGCGCTCTAAGTTCGGAAATTCGCGCAACGCAGTTTTCGTAAAAAGCCTACCGAAAGATCCAGTTCCTCCGGTAACCAAGATGCTTTTGACCGTTTCAACCACAATAGTTCCTTAATTTGACGCGTAGATCGATTTGTAAGCAAGATTGAGGCCAAGATTTCACATTTTTTGGCTGCGCTTCCTATTGAAATACGTCGCCTCGTCAGTCCGTTTTACTCGGTCAGATTTTCCAATTCTTGGACCACCTCGCGGAGGAAATCAGTTGATGTTGGAAGGGTTGCAAAAATTTCGTGTGCCTTTGTTTGTCGCTCGACGCGGCTAAGGCTCAACATTTTTGCGACCAGAGTTATGAGCTCGTGATAAGAAGAAGCCTGAAGTTCGGGGGGTAAAATTAGTGAAACGTCGCCGTAGTTGATGGTCAATGTCAAAATACCTCGACCCAAGCCTTGACATACGGTAAAGCCACCACCGAGGCGTCTCAGGTTCAGTACGAGGTCTAGAGAGCTCATAATGTCACCTAAATCGTTGCGATATTGCATTATTAAGCAATTATCTGACGTGGCCTGGCTGATTTTACTTGCCAAATCTTCGGAACATTTTCCCACGACGACCAAAACATAATTGTCGACTACTTGAGACAACCGACTTAAAAAATCCAGCTCTGGAGGACCGATTTCGCTTTCTAAACGATTTCCGATGATACCTAAGCTAAATTTTCCGTCAGGAATCGAAAAATGTCTTTTTTCTCCCAGCTTTTCTCGATACCAACTCAACTGTCTAAATCCAAATTTACTAGGTTGTTTGGATCTTATTGATTTGTCTACAAGTGACGCATGTCCCCACACAAAGGTGTTATTCGTTTTGACGACCCGCAGTGAATTAGTGAGAAATAAAGCGCTCGGAAAAGAGACGGCAAGTGCCTCTTGGATCCAATTGAACTGCCCTAACCCAATCACAAACATCGGATTTAGTCTTTGTAAAAGAGTAGATAAGATGATTGGATCAAACTGCCCATTCGGACTGGGGCCATAGTTAAAGATGTCACATTTTTTAGGTGTTCCCGAAGAGCCTTCTATATTAAGAGAAATGTTCGCGCCAAATGGTGCGTCGGGAAGACAACGGCGAAACGATAAGTTTCCGATATAACTTAATTGGAGTTGATAAGGATAAATTTGACTAAGTAGGATGAAGGGCTGGTACCCTAGACTGTATGACGCTTCCACCAAATCAAAGAGTTGTTTTGTGGGCGCGTGTCTGAGATTTCCGATCATGCACGTAGTAAAGACAATAACTCGCGTCGTTTTTTTGTCGGGGCGGGAAAAGCAACGGTCAAACTTTTTCCTAAAGTCTTCTGCAAGAATAACTAAACATTCGTTCAAGAAATCGTCAAACAAAATATTTTTGTTAAAGCTAAATCCCTGAACTTGAAAAAAAAACTCACTCTTTAAGTTAAATGCTGGTAAGTTTTTCCAAAATAACCTAAGGATGATGACTATTTTTGGATCGTAAAAATGGTTTAAATAATAAAAAATAAGGAACGACTGGTACGAGACTGGAATTCTATTGTTAGATACTGCGTTGTGGATAATGGTCTTTAATAACTTTAGTTGATCGTCTTTAAGCCCTTCAATATCCCGATAATTTTTTACGGCAAGCTCCATAGTCGCAGGAGCGCCAATGCCTTCGGCAATCTTGTACAAATATTTTTCAAGTTTTGTTTTTTTCATGAGCCGAGTATTCCGGTTTCGCAATATGACAACAATATGCGCAAAACAGCCTTGTTGCTAGATTGGTAAATCTGACTTCAGTCGTTGCAATGGCCTCAGCGTATTTTTCTGGGGAAAGTTAGGCTTTATTTTTAGGCTTCGCGTGTGGTACGACAAGTATTATTTGTTGATTTCGAATTTCCTAATGTGCGGGCAGCTGATTTCAGCAAGGTTTGGATTAAACGAATGGCCTGATGAGTGTGAATAATTGGTTGTAACTGAAAATCGCTAGAGGCTGGTACATTTAGTTGTCCGCCTCTAAGTAAGTTTTTACGGCTTGAGTGATTGCCTTAAGATGGGGCTCAATTCCGATCCAAAAAGGAAGTCTTACTAATGTGTTAGACGCATTATCTGTGACCTCCATAGAGCCTACATATCGACCTGTGAGTTTTCCAAAAGGAGATGAATGGAGTGAAACATAGTGAAACGCGCAGCTAATTCCTTTTTTTTTCATATGCTCAATAAATGCGTCGCGATCAAGCTTTGATCGCAATCGTAGTTGATACATGTGACCATTATGCTTGCTGTCAATTTCAAAGGACGGTGTTTTCCATTCAGCTTTAAATGTGTCAGCTTTTAATGAAGTATGATAGGTATCCCATATTGCCAGTCGAGCTTGGGTGACGAAATCAATCTTCTGAAGTTGTGCATACAAAAAGGCGGCCGTGAGCTCACTTGGAAGATAGGAGGATCCAAGATCCACCCATGTATACTTATCGACGACTCCGTTATTAAACTGGTGGCGATTTGTGCCTTTGTTGCAGATGATTCGCGCTCTTTCTGAGAGATCCTCGTTGTTTATGAAGAGAGCGCCCCCTTCTCCAGACGATACATTCTTTGTCTCGTGGAAGCTGAAACAACCAAGGTCGCCAAAAGTTCCTAGGGGGCGATCTTTGTAGAAGGAGCCGATCGATTGAGCGGCGTCCTCAATAACGAGCAAATTATTTGATGCGGCAATCTTCATGATCGCATCCATATTGCAGCTGCCACCCGCGTAGTGCACAACGACAATGGCTTTTGTTTTTTTCGTGATGGCCCGTTCAATCAAAGCCTCGTCGATGTTTAGGGTGTCAGGCTTGATGTCGACAAAAACGGGAACGCCACCTCTCAGAGCAAATGCATTGGCAGTCGACACGAACGTGAACGACGGCATGATGATTTCGTCGCCCTCCCGGATGTTAGCTAACATGGCAGCCATTTCGAGTGCCGCGGTGCACGAATGGGTCAATAAAACCTCGGAAGACTTACCATACTCTTTAAGCCATTCAGTGCAAAGGTAGGTGTACTTTCCATCTCCTGATAAGTGACCCGACTGATACGCATCGGCGATGAATAAAAGCTCCTCATTAAACAAGTGTGGCCGGTTGAACGGTATCATGCGGTACTCTCGGCTTGGCCCTGATGATCCTCATAGACAGTTTCAAGATATTTGCGATAGTCCCCAGTGGGCATCGATTTCACAAGGTCGGCAAATTGATCGAGAGATATAAAGCCGCGGACCAAGGCTGCCTCTTCCGGACATCCGATTTTGATTCCTTGCCGATGCTCGATCATTTCGACATATGAGGCAGCCTCATGAAGTCTCTTCGAGGTTCCTACGTCGATCCAAACATAGCCGCGACTCAAGTGATTTACCGTTAATGCTTTTTTCTTAAGGTATGCTCTATTGATATCTGTGATTTCAAGCTCTCCACGTTCTGACGGAACCAGATTCTTTGCTATCGCCACCACCGTTGAGTCATAAATGTAGGCTCCGGGAATGGCAAATTTGCTGACGGGAAGCGTCGGCTTTTCGACAATCTCTAATGGTTCCATATTCGCGCCGAATTTGATGACTCCGTAATCTTCGGGGTTATTTACACGATATGAAAATATACTTCCGCCATCTTTAAAATTCTCGACTGCTTTTGAGATGTCGTTCCCACCAGAGAATATGTTATCCCCCAGTATCATGATCGAACTATCTGAACCTATAAAATTTTCAGCTAACAGATAAGCTTCGGCAACACCTTTAGGCTGGACCTGTTCTACGTAGTGGATTGATATTCCGAGCTTACGTCCATCGCCAAGAAGTCTGGCGATTAAAGAGAGATTATTTGGGTCAGAAATGATACAGAACTCTCTTAATTTCGCTGCAATTAACGCCGTAAGCGAGTAGAAAATTAGTGGCTTGTCATAGACAGCTTGAAGTTGCTTACCAATAGCTGCGGTCAGGGGGTATAGACGGGAACCCGTCCCGCCAGCGAGAATAATTGCTTTCATTATTAAAGATGCTCTATTAAAGACTATTGAATCAAAAACCAAGGGCTATGGCGACGCCAGATCGGACCACATGTTCCAATTCATGCCGTTACTATCAGAATATAGCGCCTTTCAATTTGGCGCACGATTTTATCTTTACAGGAAAAGCTTTGGCGTAGTCATTTTTTGAAGCTTTTCATGTATTTCGATGCATCCGGACCCTCGTTGAAAATTAGATCTAGGATTGTGACTCCGTGCTCGAAAGGTGGGTGAAGCTGAGCATATTCTGGGTAGTTTGAGTAGTCCATCCAAATGACTTCGATACCAGCTTCCTTTGCAATGAGCTCGTCGAAGTAACATTTCGCGGCTGGACCGCTCAGGTAAGACGAACAGTCCGCCTGCTTACAGATGCCGACTAACCTTTCTGTTCGTCCTTCGCTCAGATTAAATTCGGTTGACCAACGTAATTGAGTTTTTATACCTAATATGTTCATAATTATTTTTATCAATTTATAGTTTATTTGACTCAATAAAAGGTCTTCACTATTCAGATAGTATTCTTCAAATATTCCTTTATAGGTTTTGAAATAGGGTGCTCTTGAATAAAAATTCTGAATAATTTGCCAGTGCTTTGTCGACCAACTCGGATCAGAAACACGAGTTTTATTTACTTTTTGAAAGTATTTTCCTTTTACCTCAACTGGAATAGTCAGCCATTTTAAACCTTGGGATGTCTTGATGATATTTCTATTTCGCCAATCTCGACGAGTATATTGGACATCATCATATAGAATAAATTGATCAACTAGATTTATGAGATCAAAATAACCTTTCCATGGGATATAGTTAGATTGCGATATGGCGATCTTTTTCATCTGTGTTCTAGGCGCGCTAAACCAAAACCTGTCTCGCCGTAGCCGTTTCCGTTGTAGAGCATATAACGAGTATCTAAGTGATCGAAAACAAATGGATACGCCATCATGTCTGAATCCCAGCCAGAGTCTGAGAGCGCAATGCCAGCATTGTCGTTAGCTAGCCGCCAATGAACTCCATCTTCACTTTCTGCGTAACCGATTCGATATTTTTCTCCGGCGCCACTTCGATAAGAGAACCACATCTCATAACCATTTCGCGAATTTTGAATTAACGTAGGCCGCGAAAAAGCTTGGGCAACTCCTATCTCGTATGGCACAGACAAACCGGAGCGATCCCAAATGTGACCATCATTTGAAGAAGCGTGATGAATGACATGCAGCATTTCACCATTCCCAGCATCCCAACTGAGCGTAGAGCCATACCACATGTCGTATCCTACCGACTGGCGGGGCTTCACCCAAGGATAGGATAGGCTAATCGGATCAATTTTGTGCTGTCCCATCAATGGTTCGAAGCTCTCCAATTCAAGGGTTATCTCAGGTGTGACGATCAACCGTCCAATATCGCCTCTCCAATGACCGCATTCCGGGTTTTGCCATCCCATAAAAAGCATATAAACAGTATCGTTAACTTTATAACAATTACCGATACTCACACCATCGGCAAAAAAAGAGCCTTCAGGGCCATGCTCAAAAAACGGCAAGTAATGCTCGGCAGTAACTCTGAGATCAAGAAGGTCAATATCGACACCTCCAATGGAGGAACGGTTTCTTTTATCTCGACCACTGAAAAAAATTCGATAGATATTGTCTTTGAGATGCACGGGCAGCGGATTGGCAGCATGTGAAGCGAGCTTAGGGTGACGAGTCCCTTGCGTTGGCACATAAATTCGGCCTAACTTTTCCCAGTACCGCGTCATATTCCTCTCAGCCTTGTGCTTGGTACCTTCGCCCGCTGGGTAGCCGAGCCAACATAAACTCCTTCAGGCCCAGCGTCTTCGAGCATCAATGCACCTGCACCAATCACACATCGATCGCCTACGTGAATGTGATCACGCAGGGTTGCATTAACACCGATAAAACATTGCTGACCAATTTCTACTCCACCAGAGATAACTACATGCGAAGAAATAAAGCTATGATCTCGAATAATAGAGTGATGGCCAATGTGATTGCCACTCCATAAGGTCACGTTATTACCTATTGTGACAAATGGCTGAATGGTGTTGTTTTCCAAAATAAAACAGTTTTCGCCAATTCTTCTTTCATTCAGGAGAGTTGCACGTGAGCTGATGTAGCTCGCTAGAGTGTAGCCCATCTCCTTTGCCGCAAAGAATTTTTCTTTGCGGATCGAATTTAGTTTCGAATAACTAAGCGCAATAAATAACTGGTAGGAATTAGGTGAATATTGTTTGGCAATATCCTCAAATGCCACGACTGGCAAATCGCAAAAGGTTTCTTGGTCAACATACTCTCTGTCAACTGTAAACGCGGTTACTTCGTAACTTGTATCAGTACTGAAATAATAATGCGCGATTTGCGCGATTTCACTGTTTCCAAAAATAACTAAATTTTTTCTCATACGCTTATTGCTCTCGGTATAAAAACAGAAGCATCAATTATTTAGGATTAGCATATAGGTTAACAAATAAAGCTATCCTCCCTGATTTTGCTTCCATATCTAGCAATAAATCTGGGTCAACATCTTCAACTCCATGAACGATTTCACCATCAAAGATAATGAGCGAACCAGCATTTGATTCGTTTTCAAAAAAACTTTTTCCCCAATTGCGGTCTACTAAATATCCACCTCCGTAACTAAAGTCGCAATTTCTGTTGGTTAAAGTGGTCAACATTTGAATGAAGGGAAACTCAAAATCAGCTAATAACTTAGGAAAAAGTGTATCTTTGTGCGGTGCCATATGGCCGCCACCACAAGGATAATGATGCGCTCGGCACGCATTCCAAAAATCACCTTTTTTTAGATCGGACCCGAAATTTATAGGCATCTTGGTCAACTGATTTCGTATTTCAATCATCCTTCGGAAAGCTTTTGAAAGTATCGGATAGTCGGGCAGATCAGTTGAGAAGTAAGTAGTTTGAAGTAATTGAGAATATGGCTCGCCGTTTCCGGTTTTTGATCCAATAGCAAACTTCCTCCATGGTTTCTCAATTAAATCGATGGGCTTAAACCTTTCCAGTGGTGGATGCGCATCTTCGGAAGTTAAACTTTGAAAATATTCATATCTGGCCGCACTGACACTCTTTTTGGAAATACAGTCGGGGATAATAGAGTAACCCTGTGATTGCATGTCACAAAGTATTTTTGTTTGATCGGAATTTTTCATTGCAGGTTAACCTGGTTATTTCTTTTTCACTAAAATTGTGAATTCGTAAAGACCATAATCATGTAGCAAAGCAACATTTCTGGAATAACCCTGTTTACATAAATCGAATAATTGGCAGGGATTGGCATAATAAAGATATGGACGTTTTTTGTTTTCGTCTGAGTAAGAGGTGAGGCAGTTGAAAGCGAACCCAAGACTACTAGTTTGGTCAAGAACGTCCAATATGGTCTTCACATAAGCAAACCACTCTGTATCTGATCGTCCAAGGCGCACATTGCAGATACCACTGGCCAGACCATAATCCGCCACTTGGTCTGGCACTGCTGAAGTGACAAAGCGAGTTCGCTCGGAGGTGGCGTGCCGTTGCTCTGCTCGCCTTATCATCTCTGGGGAAATATCCGCTCCCAGGTATGAAGAGACTTGGTGCTTCTCTCGCAAATAGTCGAGCAAGGCTCCGTATCCACAACCTAAGTCGTTTACAGAAAAATTTGGCTTTTCCGGATCAAATATTTTGCACAACTGATCAAAACGCAGGATCTGACTATCCTCACTATTCCAGTCAACTCCATGAGGAGTATCACCGTGTTCAGCTAGCTTTCTAGAATAATAATCAGCAATCTCGGCGAGTAAGTCTGTTTCGGCCCACAAAGCTTTCATTTTATCTCCTGAGTATTTCGCGTCCTTTTGGTCAGATATTCATCGATGGAACATGGCTCTTCGAATTTAAATCCAAAAAGTGCTTGTTGGTCCAAGGACAAATCAACGTTCTTTAGGAGATCTGGTAACTTAATTTGTTGCTTAAATACGGGAATAGTATAGACATGGTTGACTGCGCGTCGATCCTTGTCGGTTAGATTAAATCCGCCGCTATGAAAGATCATGCAATCCATTAAAATAAAAGACCCTGCTGCTGCCTCGACTTGCAGAGCATTTCTTCGAATGTATGACTCTGATGGATAGTTTGCCGTTTTGTGTGTCGCGGGCAAAACGAATGTTGAGCCGTTTTCGAGAGTGAAGTCATCGATGCAAAATAGTGCATTGACGGCCAGAGGTTCCTGTGAAATGAAATGTTGATAGGGTAAATCCCTATGCCACGCTCCTTGAGTGTATGTTTCGCCAGGCGGGTTTATTATCCCATTTTGCTGATTTAGAACGTAGGTTCCTAGGATTAGCTTATCCAAAACGTTTAAAAGCTTTTGATTTGTGGCCATTTGAATAAAAGCTGGATCTCCGTGTGTGAGTAGCGCCCGAATAATTTGCAACTCTTTAGCGTTCCGCAACCGTGCTTCTCCATACGCTTTTAAATAATTGCCTCTTGCCAGATCAAAAGCTTCGGACAGCTTGCTCAACTCTTGGCCAGAGTAGCCTGAATCTAGAACGGCATAACCGAGTCTTCTTACCTGTTCAGCTACTTCTTCAATTTCTGTTTGCGGGACATCTTTGTAGATAACACCGTAGTTCTTGAGTGGAATTTTCGATTTTTTAATCATATAAACACTCCGATGTGAGTTCCCAGGCATGCCCACAAGCGCAGCATTATTTTTCTACGGTTGTAAATTTGCTAACGTCTTGGGCTCAGTCTCTAGTCCACAACATAAGAAAGAGCTCGATTTTCTGCACAGGACACGTCCTCGTAATCAATTCATCAATAATATAAAAATTGTAGTTTATCCCGTTTGTAATCTGAGGCTTATTCCTGAAGCCTTCCATCTGTCGCGCACCTGATCCTTTTGATCCAAAGGGTTGTTTAGGCTCGGGTATAAATTAAAAAAGCGTATTGCGCAGGCTAAGCCGGTCCCTGCGTCTGACTGCGATGCTTTGGGTTAACCATCTTACAAAGTTCAAGCAGTCCCGCCGCACACACGCCTGGGTTATGGATGAGTGCAATTCGGACCATTCCCACAGCTGGGTTGACGTTACCTGTTTTCTTACCAAGTAACTGCCCTGGCATGACCTTCACGCCCGTCCGTCCATACGCGGTAACCGCAAATGCGATGTCATCACCCGGTACACGAATCCATAGATAATGACCGTATAGCGAGTCACTTGCTGGCAGTGAGGTGTTGCATCGCTTAGGCGCGTCCTTGAATTTCCCAGC